>Ga0315279_10000166_pt1 | contig 142251 bp, 138 predicted proteins | sample YL17G06_20_MG_FD_203694 | JGI IMG/M metagenome (GOLD analysis project Ga0315279, IMG submission 203694) | Sediment microbial communities from Yellowstone Lake, YNP, Wyoming, USA - YL17G06_20 | ecosystem: Environmental > Aquatic > Freshwater > Lake > Sediment | place: USA: Wyoming | collected... | reverse complement strand
GCATCTGCTTCGTTGCCGCTCCTCGACGATGCACACCGACATCGCCTGCGTCGCGGCGCCTCGCATCTGCCCGCCCGGCGCTCGCGCCAAAGTGCAAACGTTATTCATTGACAGACCCTTAGATAAATCCCAAGTAGAAACGGATGTTTCATGGGCAGACTGCCTGCTGCTTGATATGGACAACAATGTGCGTCTCCATTAAAATCTTTGTTTTATGCTACTTCCAATCCTAAAATACGGCGCGGCGGAGCTGAAGACGGTCAGCAAGCCCGTGGACTTTTTCAATGGGGAGTTGGAGAAAATCGTCAAGAACATGATCGAGACGATGTATAGCGCACCCGGCATTGGTCTTGCTGCGCCTCAGGTTGGTCTGAATATCCGCCTCGCGACGGTCGATCTCTCGGTGGGTGAGGATCCCGGCCAGTTGATCACCATCTGCAATCCGGAGATCGTATCTCTCGAAGGCGAGCAAAAGAGCGAAGAGGGATGTCTGAGTATCCCGGAGTTTACAGATGTCATCGTGCGGCCGCGCAAGATGATTGTGCGGGGTCAGGACATTCATGGAAATGAAATCCGGATTGAAGCGGAAGGCTTGCTGGCCCGCTGCTTCAGTCATGAGATTGATCATCTGAACGGCATTCTCTTCATTGATCACCTCAGTCCGCTGAAACGCAACCTCATCCGCAATAAGATCAAAAAGCTAGCCAAAGCCGGCGAGTGGTAGAAAATGCGCGTTGTTTTTTTGGGTACGCCGGAGTTCGCGGTCCCTTCCTTGCGCGCGGTTCTCAACAGTCCCTATGAGGTTTGTGCTGTTTTTACGCAGCCGGACCGGCCTGCGGGCAGAGGACAGAAGTCCCAACCGAGCCCAGTCAAGCAATGCGCCCAAAGCCACGGCGTTTCGGTTCATCAGCCGGAGAAGATCAAAGCTGAAGAGAACCGACCCGTTTTCGAGAGATACCAGCCGGACTTTATCGTTGTGGTTGCTTTTGGACAGATTTTGCCCGGATGGCTGCTCCGCTGCGCGAGAGTGGCGCCCGTAAACGTCCATGCCTCCTTGCTTCCAAAGTATCGCGGCGCAGCTCCGGTCACGTGGGCGCTCCTTAACGGGGATGCGATGACCGGCGTGACGACCATGCTTATGGACGAGCATCTGGACACCGGTCCGATGTTGCTCAGGCGTGAGGTGGCGATTCCGGAGATGATGACGGCGGGAGAACTGGCCTCACAACTGTCGATGGTTGGAGCGGATCTCCTGATCCGCACGCTCGACGGCCTGCGTTTGGGAACGCTGCAACCGGCAGCTCAGGATGATAGCTTGGCGACATGGGCGCCCAGGATCGACAAAGAGATGGCTGCAATCTCATGGAACCGAAACGCCAGGGAGATTCACAACCAGATCCGTGCATTCAATCCCTGGCCGCTTGCCTTCACATCCTTCCTAGACCGGAGAGTTCAAATCCTTCGTAGTATTCCGGAAAGCGGTGTTGTCGACGCCGCGCTCGTTCCGGGTACTTATCTGGGCCCAACAGAAGTTGGAATTCGCGTGAAATGCGGCGGCGGGACCGTGCTGGAGGTGCTCGAGGTAAAACTCGAGGGCAAGAGTCGCATTACAGGCCGGGAGTTTGCCAGCGGCGCTCGCCTGCAGCCCGGTGCGGCCTTGTTCCCAAATGACGAACTCAGGTAGATTCTTCGCGCGTGCTTGCGGCTTTGAGTCTTCGCGTTTTTTGTGGTTGCGTTTTTAAAAGCCACTTTGCGGTTCCAAGATTCGTTGCTTTTGAGATACCGAATTCGCGGTCACCCCGATGTTGCCAGGATACCCTGGGAGTCGTGATTCGTCATTTGATTGTTGGAGTTGTAGCCTGTGATTTCTCCCGCCCGTCGGGTTTCTTTCGACCTCCTCTGCCAAATCGACCTGGAAGGACTCCACAGTGACGATGCCGTCAATTCTCAGGCCGTGGCCCGGCTGGAATTGCGCGATCGGCCCCTTGCAACTGAGCTGATAATGGGGACCTTACGCTGGCAGGGATTGCTCGACCATGTGCTCGCGCTAGCGAGTTCTCGCCCATGGCCAAAGGTCGATCCACGGATAAGAGTTCTTCTCAGGATGAGTCTGCATCAAATGTGGCAGATGAACCGCATTCCCGATCACGCGCTCGTCAATGACGCGGTTGAAATGGCCAAACGATGGATCGGGGTTGGAGCCGGCAGCTTCCTAAACGCAATTCTCCGAAGACTGGCGAGGGAAAAGCCCTGGCAACAGGCAGGTTTTTTAGATTCGCTTTCGCGCTGCGCTCAAGTATCTCTGCCGCGGTGGTTGTGGGAGAGATGGACAACAAGATTCGGAGAAACAGCGGCTCGCGAATACGCTTTGTCGTTGAATGAAATCCCGCAGATGGCCTTTCGGATTCCGGGAAGGCCGGATTCCATTGTCTTGGAAGCAATGGTCGAGACGATAGCCTCAGATCTGGTGCCGGGGGCATATATTTTGAAAGGCGAGAAGAAAAAACCGCCTGCCGAATCGATCTTACCCATGCGAATTCAGGATGAGGCGTCTCAGTTGATTCCGCATCTATTGGGTGAGGTTGCGGGGTGGTCCATTTGGGACGCCTGCGCTGCTCCCGGCGGCAAATCCGCAATTCTCTGCGAGAACGCCGGCAAGACAGGATTTGTGGTATCTAGCGACCTGAGTTGGCAAAGATCCAAAGCACTGGCGCATACTCTGTCCGGATTCCGTGGTTCAAAGTTCGGCATACTCGTCTTGGATGCTCGAAAAACTCCATCCTTCCGGAAAACCTTCGACGGCGTGATAGCCGATGTTCCATGTTCCGGGCTCGGAACTCTCAGGCGAAATCCTGACATCAAATGGCGCTTCAGGCCCGAGCAATTGCCCGCGCTCCGATCGTCTCAGGAGCAGATTCTGAATTCGGTTTCAGATGCGGTCCGGCGCGGCGGCTACTTGCTCTATTCGACCTGCTCAACCGAACCGGAGGAAAATGAGGAGGTTGTCTTGGCGTTTCTGGCCTGCCACCCTGAGTTCAAGATTGTGAGACCTTCACATCCTGCGGGCGTCGAAGCCCTTCTGGATGAAAGTGGGCTGTTGCGCACGTTTCCCAGGACTCGTTTATGGGACGGCTTCTTTGCGGCCTTAATGCTCCGTAATTCTTAGACTTAGAAGGCATTCACCTTGAATCTGGGTTCTCCCTGTGTTACCCTTCAGCCGAAAACCGGGAGGTGGAAGTTCGCATTGGGACGACATATAACCATAGCGCCCTCGATTCTATCTGCTGATTTCGCCCAGTTGGCCCGTGAAATTGAGACAGTTGAGGTTGCAGGAGCGGACGTTCTGCATCTGGATGTGATGGATGGGCACTTTGTCCCAAATATTACTATTGGTCCACCTGTCATCGCCTCAATCCGCAAGATCACGAGAATGCCTTTGGATGCGCACCTCATGATCGAGGAACCAGATCGCTACATTGAAGAACTCGTTCGGGCCGGGGTGAATTGGATCTCGGTGCATATCGAGGCGGACAATCACTTGGATAGGACGATACATTTCATTCATGACCACGGCTTGAAGGCTGGGGTAGCTCTAAACCCGTCGACGCCTCTTTGCACCCTTGAAGAGGTTCTGCCCGAGGTCGATTATGTACTCCTTATGACCGTCAACCCTGGTTTTGGCGGCCAGCATTTCATTCCATCGATGCTGCAGAAGATTCGAAGACTCCGAGAAACCATTTTGTCCAATGATTATCGCGCCCGAATAGAAGTCGATGGTGGCATTGGCCCGGGTAATCTTGATGAAGTTCTTGACGCCGGCGCTGAGATAATCGTTGCGGGTTCCGCGATTTTTGGTCGCGAAAAGGATGCATCTGAGGCGGTTCGAGAAATAAAAGGAATCGCCGAGCGGCACTCGCGCGTATTAGAATCAACCTAAGCCCCAGTGGCAAATTCGATCTTCCTCGGTACGGAGGCATAAAGGTGATGCGGCCACTTTTCAGGTATGCACTCTTACTCCTATTCTTGCTTTCAGTGTGGGGATGCGGACAGAAGGGCGCCAAGCTTCAAAAGAGCGTCGTTCCGCCCGACAAAACCCTCTATGAAACAGGATCCGAATACCTCAAAAAGAGCCAGTACATAAAAGCTCGCCTTGCGTTCCAGACACTCATTAATACCTATCCAGACAGCGATATGGCGGCGGAATCCTACCTGGCTATAGGCGATTCGTTTTACAGCGAGGGTGGAACCGAAAACCTGTTGCAGGCAGAGGACCAGTACAAGAACTTCATCATCTTCTTTCCTACAAGTCCCAAGGCTGCTGACGCCCAGATGAAGATTATCGCAGCCAATATGAAGATGATGCGGGCGCCAGATCGCGACCAGCAGAATTCATACAAGGCAGAGCAGGCCATCAAGAAGATGCTGGAGCAATTCCCTGACAGCGACTACATCCCGATTGCCAAGCAGTACCTGAACGAGGTTCAGGAGAGCCTGGCACAAAGTGATTTCGGAGTCGGACAGTTTTACGCCGAGCGCGGCAACTATCTTGGCGCGAAATCGCGCTTCAGGGACATTGTCGATAAGTATCCGAACTACTCCACAATGGATGATGCCTATTATCGTCTCGCGCAAGCCCTGGAGAAGACACAAAACCCGGATGAGGCAGCTATCTATTACGGGAGAATAGCATCCGGGTATCCGTTCAGCAAACACTTTGACGAGGCTAAGGACCGGTTGAAGAGCCTCGGAAAACCCATTCCTGCTGTTGATACGCAGCTCGCCGCACTAAACGAGTCGAGATTGAAGCCCTCCGAGGGATTCTCGCCGCTGAGGCCATTCATAAGCTTCGCCGAGGCCCTGGGCTTCAAAGGTCCGCCTGACCGTTATGTGTATGCCAAAAAGGTGGTCGAGGAGAAGAAGGCCGAGGAGGCCGCTGCTGCTCAAGCCGGCGTGCCGGCTGAGGGAGCAAAGGCCGGGGATGACATCCTGATCCAAACAACCCTGAAGCAGGACTCGTCGGGGAAGATACAGGAAAACACAGTGCTGGGAGCTAACGCCACACCGGCAGGCACCGATAAGAGCGGGGACAATAAAAAGAACTCCGGCAAGAAGAGCAAGAAGAAGAGCAACAGCAAAAACAACAGCAAAAACAACACCAAGAAAAATCCCTGACGACCTTTCATGCCAAAGAAACTGCTTGTTGCCGATGACAGCATCACCATTCAGAAAGTGGTGGGCCTGACTTTTGCCGGCGAAGATGTAGTCATTGAATCAGTGGCAAATGGCGATCTGGCAATAGAGAAGGTGAAGGAGTTTATGCCGGATATCGTACTTGCCGATGTCTTTATGCCGGGGCGTAACGGCTATGAGGTCTGTGCCGCCATCAAAGAAGACCCTGAGCTTTCGAAGATCCCCGTGATCCTGCTGGTCGGCACCTTTGAACCCTTCGATGAAGTGGAGGCATCGCGGGTCAAATGCGACGCCTACCTGACAAAGCCCTTCGACACATCGGAGCTTCTTCAGATCGTGCGCTCCCTCGTGGGGGATGAGCCAACTGTGAGGATTCCGGATGAATCAGAGAAAGCCGGGGACTTTGCTGAGGAGGTCAGGGTGCAAGAGATCACCGCCAACCAGATTGCTGAGCCGCTCCAGCCTGCGCCCACTCTGCGACTCGTAAGTGACAGGACGCGCGAATCATTTCTCGGCGCTAATCGCGTTTTGGATCTCTTTGGTCCAGACAATAATGTTCCGATATATGTGCCCACCCCTGCCCTTACGGCGCAAGTAACAGGAACCATTTCTGAAACCGTAGCCGGTGCCACCGTGGCGGCGAAAGCCGAATTCCTGCCGCGCACCGCCGTAAGCGCTGCTGAACTCTCTGAAGAAACTCTCAATGCGATTGTCGAGAGGGTGGTGCGGCGAATGTCTCAGGACGTCGTGCGAGAGGTCGCCTGGGAAGTTGTTCCTGAAATGTCGGAAGCCATCATCCGGCAATGCCTTGAAGAAAAAGGCAAAGTCTAGTCACTCCTCCCTCTACAACGCCTGGGCGGACTCCGTGACCTTTGTTTCTCTGCAGTGTGGACTACTCTCCTAAATTCGAATAAGATTTATAGTTTTGCGCTTAGCCGGTTCTCCGATTCTTGCCATGAACACGACCCAGCGCTTTCATCGACAGGGGTTTAGCATGCCGCGTGAACTGCTGCAGAAGGTGTACGATCCAGCTCAGGTTGAGGGGAAATGGTATCCCTACTGGGAGCGAGGAGCATACTTCGCCGCCGACAGCGCCTCCACAAGGCCCAGGTTTTGCATTGTCATTCCGCCACCCAACGTGACCGGCTCGCTGCACATGGGTCATGCTTTGCAGCATACGTTGCATGACATTCTCGTTCGCTGGAAGCGCATGAGCGGGTTTAACACGCTTTGGCTTCCCGGTACGGACCATGCCAGCATTGCCGTGCATTTTGTCCTCGACAAGCAGTTGGAGCAGCAAAAGAAGACCCGTTTCGACCTGGGCCGTGAGGAATTTCTGAAGCTTGCATGGGAATGGAAAAAAACCAGCGGTGGAACGATCCTGAATCAGATGCGCCGCATGGGCGTTTCCGTCGACTGGAGCAGGGAACGCTTCACCATGGATGAAGGTTTGTCGCACGCGGTTCAGGAGGTTTTTATCCGTCTCTATGAGGAGAGCCTTATCTATCGCGGCGAGTACATCGTGAACTGGTGCCCTCGCTGCAAGACGGCGATCTCGGATCTCGAGGTTGTTTATGAGCCTACTCGCGGTAAGCTGTGGCATCTGAAGTATCCACTCATTGGTTCCGAGGGCTATGTTTCGGTCGCAACTACTCGACCGGAGACCATGCTGGGGGACACCGCCGTCGCTGTTCATCCGGAGGATCCTCGCTATCAGGCGCTCGTGGGCGGGAAGGTTCTGCTGCCCATCATGAATCGAGAGATTCCGGTCATTGCCGACAGGATTGTCGATCGCGAATTCGGCACGGGCGTCGTAAAGGTAACGCCCGCGCATGATGCGCATGATTACGAGGCCGGTCTGCGGCACAACCTTCCGAAGGTCACAGTCATCGACGAGAGCGGAGCGATGACCAAAGAAGCAGGCATTTACGCGGGCATGGACAGGTTTGCCTGCCGGCATGAACTCGTGGGGAAGCTTTCGGCCGAAGGATACCTGCTCAAGGTTGAAGACTACGAGCACAACGTCGGCCACTGCGATCGCTGCTCCGCAGTGGTGGAGCCGAAGATCTCGTTGCAGTGGTACTTGAGAGTTGCGTCGCTCGCCAAGCCGGCAATCGAAGTGGTCGAAAACGGCCGAATCCAATTCGTTCCCGATAGTTTTAAGAAGCGCTATTTCGAGTGGATGTACAACATTCACGATTGGTGCATCTCGAGGCAGCTCTGGTGGGGGCACCGTATACCGGCCTGGTACTGTGACGCGTGCGGAGAGATCATCGTTTCCCGTACCGCTCCCGAATCCTGCACAAAGTGTGGCGGGCCGTTGCGCGCGGAGACGGACATACTTGACACGTGGTTCAGCTCCGCACTCTGGCCTTTTTCCACACTGGGCTGGCCGGATGACACTGCGGATCTGCGCGTCTTCTACCCCACGGATGTTCTTATTACAGGACCGGACATCATTTTCTTCTGGGTGGCCAGAATGATCATGATGGGCCTCAAGTTCATGGGAGACGTCCCATTCCGCCAAGTTCACATCAACGGCATCGTCCGAGATGCAAGCCGAAAAAAAATGAGCAAGACGCGGGGGAACGTAATCGAGCCGCTCGAGCTTATCGACCAGTACGGCGCCGATGCGGTGCGCTTCACGTTGTCATCAATGGCAGTTCCAGGCACGGACATTCCGTTTTCGACGGAGCGCATGAAAGGTTACAGTGCCTTCGCCAACAAGGTCTGGAATGCAGCCCGTTTCGTGCTCATGAACCTTGACGAGAACCAGGCGCCGGTCAGTGCTGACATGATAGACGAACTGCTTTCGAAGAAGCGCGACCGGATGCCACTCGAGGACCTCTGGATTCTGCACCGGTTGAATCAAATCTCGGGCGACATTGCGGAAGCTCTGGACAAGTTCCGTTTCCATGACGCCTCGAGCCTGATTTACCAGTTCATCTGGCATGAGCTGTGTGATTGGTACATCGAGCTTGTGAAGCCGGTTTTGACGACTCCGTCTGCGCAAGAAAAGGAAAAAGCAGAGCGGGTAATGGTCCTGGTTCACACGCTCGACTATGCATTAAGGCTGCTGCATCCGTTCATGCCTTTCATCACGGAAGAGATCTGGCAGAAGATGCCGCACGAAGGGGAGTCCATAATGATTCAGGAATTTCCGCGTCCTCGGAGCGTGCGCGAGCATTCTGCCGCCGCCCAAAGTATGCAGGATCTGATGGATCTGATCATCAGCGTGCGCTCCATTCGTGCCGAGATGGATATCGATCCGAAGAAGACACTGGCTTCCGTGCTCGTGATACCGGATTTCCGGGCGCGGGAGAATGTACGGGAAAACATCGACAAGGTCCGGTACCTTGCCCGCCTCGGCCAGGTGAGTTATGTAGAGTCTCTACCCACAGACCTGTTGAAGGGTGTCTGGCGGCTGGGTGAGTTCGGACTGGCCGTCCAAGGAATCATCGACTACGAAGCCGTGCGCGAGCGCCTCCAGAAAGAACTGGCTCGCATTAAGGGCGAGATCGAAAAGATCCTCAAGAAGATCAATAGTCATGAATTCGTCGCTCGCGCACCCGAGGAAGTCGTTTCGGAAAACCGCACTCGGCTTGCCGAGCTGCGCGAGCGCATGAAGAAGCTGGAAACCAATCTGAATCAGCTTCCGTCCTGATGAGTGTGCCTTCTCGTGAGAATGGCGGAAAGGTTCGCAGTTCGCAGAAGATTTCTGTAACCCGCTGGGCTGTGAAGTACTGTGAACGGCGAACTGTGAACTGCAAACTTTTTATGAGCAACTCCATCGAGATTCCGAATATCCTGAATGAGGTGGCGAGGGCCGGCCAGGATGGCCATTTGATATCCGCGGATCCGGATTCCACGGCTACTCTCGAGTTGTGCCGGAAATGGGGATTTCCCCTGAAATTCGAGAACGGCCGGGCTTTTCTGCTCTATGACGAGGACGCGCTCGTTCCCGAATGGATCGAAAATGAAGCGCGTGCTGTGGTCTGGGACAAGATCAACGTGCGGGGATTCCTGGAGACTGGGTCTACGAATGAGGAAGCACTGAGCCAGGCACACAAGGGCGCAGCAGGTGGTACACTCATCTATGCGGAAAGACAAACCGCCGGGAGAGGACGAAAGGGAAGAAGCTGGATCTCGCCCGCAGGTGGTGGCATTTACTGCACCCTTATTCTCCGGCCCAGGCAACCCCAGAGGCACTGGCCACTGCTGACGCATGCTGCCTCCGTAGCTCTAGCGCATTCCTTGAAGGAGATCCTCGAAATATACGCCCCGGCTTACCCGATAACCGTGGATCTGAAGTGGCCGAACGATGTGCTCCTTTCCGGGAAAAAAACCGCAGGGATACTCCTCGAGACCATAGCAGTCCGGGATGAATCCCGTACTGCCGTTGTCGGCGTTGGCATAAACGTTCGCCAAGGCAGCGTTCCTGAGGCACTGAAAAATCAAGCCACTTGCCTGGATCTGGAGGCAGGGGCTGAGGTACCCAGGCGGCGCCTACTTGTTCGTTTCCTTTATCATCTTCAGCTCTGTTACGATCTCTTCGAACGGGGAGGGTACCAGGAGTTGCTTGAGCGCTGGAAGAGCTGCTCCAGCATGTGGAACGGTGTGCCTGTATGGATTGATGATAGTGGCCAGCGAAGCGCCGGGGTGACTTGCGGACTCACGGATCTGGGTGCGTTGCGCATCCGCAGGACGAATGGCATGGAAGAGACGCTTCTGGCCGGCGACGTCAGCGTGCGTCGGGCGTGAAAGGGAAGGTGAATGGATGTTCTTCAAGAGATCTTCGGAATTAGCTCCGGAGAACAAGGCAGGCCTGTTCGAGAGGATGAAGAAGGCTCTCGGGGCCACGAAGAGCAACCTTGTAAGCCGCATCGAAGCGGTTCTCACCTCCCGCCCTGCGATCGACGAAGAGCTCCTCGAGGAACTGGAGGGAATTCTGCTTGGAGCGGACCTGGGCGTGCGCGCGACCACTCGGATTATCAACGAGATTCGGGAGCAAAAAAAGAAAGGCCTGGTCAAAACGCCCGACGACGTGCGTGCGTCCATCAAAAAGCAGCTCCTGGCAATCCTCGAGACGCAAGCCAATATCGAGGCATCGACGGCCGCCGTGGCCCAGGAGGTCTGGATGGTGGTCGGGGTGAATGGTACCGGTAAAACGACTACCGTCGGCAAGCTGGCGGCGCGCCTGTCGCAGGAAGGGAAAAGGGTTCTGGTATGTGCTGCAGACACTTTTCGTCCGGCGGCCATTGAGCAGCTGACCGTTTGGGTTGAGCGTTCCGGCGCGGAGCTGGTCAAGAGCAAGCTCGGTGCAGATCCTTCGGCAGTGTTGCATGACGCTCTCGCTGCGGCAGAAGCGCGCAAGATCGACATTGTGATTGCCGACACCGCCGGGAGGCTGCATACGCGGAGCAATCTGATGCAGGAACTGGAAAAGATGCGTCGGGTTGCCGGCCGAAAAATAGCCGGCGCACCGCACGAGGTTCTCCTCGTGATCGACGCCACAACCGGTCAGAACGGTCTCGCTCAAGCGCGCGAGTTCCTGAAATCAACGGGCGTGACTGGTTTGATCGTGACGAAGCTCGACGGAACTGCTAAGGGTGGCGTCCTTTTCAGCATATGCCAGGAATTGGGCATCCCGGTGCGGTACATAGGTGTCGGAGAATCGCTTGAGGATCTGCTCGAGTTTTCTCCCGAAGACTTCGTCGATTCGCTCTTCAGCGAAAACCGCAACTGAGCCACGAATTGCACGGCGTGGCCGGCGGCCACATCCAAACAGGGCGTTAAAGTGTGCCCGCCGGCCGCGCCGAGCTATCAGCTGTCAGCCATCAGCTCGCGCATAAGCACGATCTGTTGACATGATAATGAGGTCCTGGGTCAACATATTCGATCCGTTCATTGGGATCGGTACCAGCATAAGCCCTTTGGGCTAGAGCCTGCGCGGCCATGACCCAGAAAGAGGGCGCGCTGAAAAACGCTTCGCATCGTCGACGTTGTCGCGCCACTGGTAAGCGCAGCAAAACTGCTTAGGCTACGGGGAGGAGAGCCCTGGGATTGAGAACTATGATGCGGCGGCCATCAATTTGGATTATGCGGCCGCGCTGCAGCCGAGCCAGAGTGCGGGTGACCGTTTCCCTTGAAGTTCCAACCATGCCGGCGAGTTCTTGATGAGTGATCTTTAGGTCGATGATAATTCCGCGCGCATCCGGGACGCCATGTTTTCTGGATAGCTGTAGCAGGGTGCCGCGAATTCTCGCGTCTGCGGTGCTGTAACTGAGCGACTGTATTTGCGCCCACACCTGGCGCAGCCGCGAACAGAGCACCTGGATAATCTGTTCCACCACCTTCTCGTTCCGCATCAGGTATTTCCGAAAGTCGCTGCCGCTCACGGTTGCGATGCGGCAATCTTCCATCGCGGACACCGTTGCAGGTGCCGTTTTGCCGTCAAGCAGCGTCATTTCCCCAAAGAAGTCTCCCGGCTGGTGGATAGCGAGCACCGTTTCTTTGCCGCCCGGCGTGGTTTTCGTAACCTTCAGCTTTCCAGCAAGCACGATGTACATGTACTTGCCAGTATCCTCTTCCATGAATATAACCTGATTCTTGCGAAAGCAGCGGATCAGGAAGACACTCTGGAGGCTGTTGAACTCCGAATCTGAGAGGGTCGCAAAAAGAGGAACGCGTCGGATCAGGTCAGTTTTCATCGATTTTCAGGCGAATTATCTCGGTTCGCTCCGGGTTGTCCAGATAGTTGTGGGGTGCGTAGCCGCGTAACAGAAGGCGGAAAACCGCAAAACCAAAGCCTGCAAAAAGGGATATGCCGCAGAGAAGCGCCGTGAGAATCAGCGAGCGGACCACCGTGCCGAGGATGGGCATCGGCACCCCCCAGATCGTCTTTGTGTTGCTGCGGCTGTTTTTGTCATAAATCCACTTGATTGCGTATGTGAACTGGATAGAGCTTAAAATCTTTTCGGCCATTTTGGAGTCGAATGATCCTTCCAGAATGCCGAGCAGCGGTCCGGTTCTCTTCAGGTAGATCCTAGACCTGACGCTGGGGGTAGAATCCATGCCGGCTGCGTCCTCGAAGTACTTCTCAGCTAGTTGACTCGTAGGGAAACTCACGATGGAAAGCAGCCCCTTCATATCCTCGATGGCGTATCGCGCCTGGGCCACTTCCATGTTCGACTCGAATTTCAGGTGCCTGCCGGCGATCGCGCTTGCATAGGAGTCATAAGACTTGGGGCCAAGGTAGTAACGCACCGAGGAAGGGTCGTAACCGGTCTTGGGAAAGTGCGTAATCAGGCGCGGTGCGCCGGGCTCGCGATTTCCTATGCGGTTGCTCACCGAAACGGCTACTCTTTTCGACAGATCCTCCGGACCAGAGTCGCCTTGAACTCGAACCCAGTAGTCTCCGCGCGCAAATATCACGCTATTTCTGCTCGTCGAGAACCATGCGCCGGGCGGTCCGGCGCTAATGTCCGCCTTGCGCAAGAGTGTCAGCAGTGAATAGGCAGCGCGTGCGTCCTTGAGGCGAACCACCTCGATTGAGAGACTGCCGTGGTTTCGGAGGGAGTAAACGCGCCGGGCGTATTTATCGAAGCCCACTTCGGCGAACAATAATCCTTCGTGGATCCCTGAGAGGGAAGCAGCATCTGTCAGGGTCTGTTCGGACTTAATTGCCCCAAGCTCTTTGAATTCGAACTCGGCAGGAAAGTAATTGCTGCGAACCAATTCGATTTGGGCCTGGCCGACCGGCATTGACATGAATAATGCTGCCAGCAGGCAAGATAATGAGGCAATCAGTTTCATTTAATTGGAACCCGGGTGATTTTGGGCTACGTCGCTTCCGAGGGTTTTCATGTAGCCCTCAATTCCTGCAAAAAGAGCCTTGGCGAGGCGCTCACGGCTGTCTCCCTTCACCAGGAGTTTCTCGTCGCGCGGATTGCTAATGAATGCTACTTCGGCAAGCACCGAGGGCATATTTGCTCCAATCAGGACGACGAACGGCGCACTCCGGACACCACGATTGCGAGCGGTAGGAAACAGCTTCTGGATACCGACATACAGCTTCTTCTGAATCATGGCCGCCAGTTCCCGCGATTCTGCCGACTTATCCGCCTGGGCGATCCTCTTTATCAGATTCTGAAGGTCTCGAACGTTTTGCACAGTCGTCGCATTCTCGCGAGCAGCCACCTCCCGTTCGGAGGCACTGCGCGCAAAATCCAGGAAATATGTTTCGACGCCACTCAGCGACCGAATGTTGCTCGAATTTGCATGGATCGAGAGAAAAAGATCGGCCTGGCGCTGATTGGCAATTGCGGTCCGTTCCTCCAGAGAGATGAAGGTGTCATTATCACGAGTTAAAACCACTTCGGCACCAAGCTTCTCCTGGAGCAGTTTGCGCAGATCTTTAGCTACCTCTAGAACCAAATCCTTCTCCATCAAGCCTCCGGCTCCGATCGTGCCCGTGTCGTTTCCGCCGTGCCCTGGGTCGAGCACAATGCGACCGATTTTTAGCCCGAGCATCCGTGTCAGCGTTCGATCTCCCCGGCTAGTAGGCGCTGCGGCCTTGGGCAGGACGGCAGGTGCGCGGCTTGAAACAGGCGGTGGACCTGCGTCGCCAGACTTCGTTTTTTTGCTTTCGGCGGTTTTGGGAGTGGCAGGAGCCGGTGGTGCCGGCGCCGGTTTCACCTCACTGGAGGGAGGAGCAGGTTTGATCTCCGTGACAACGATCGGCGGCTTCTCCTCGCGCCGTTTGGCGGCCGACGGTTCCGCCACCTTTGGCGTAGGCGGCGGGGCCTTCACTTCGGCAGCTCCAGGGTGGGATAGCACTTCAACACGCCTGGGCTGCGTTGAAGGAGCCACTTGCTTGGGTGAAGCCTCTGCCAGTTCGTCCGGACGCGGCTTCGAACGCTGCGTCAGCCTCTTGGATTTTGCATCCGCGGCGCGTGCACCATAGATGTCTATTATGATCCGGAAAGGATCATGAAGCTCGAACACCGAGAAGTCGCTCACTTGGGTAAAATCGAGCACGACACGAACGACATCCATCTGGTTTTGGGCAACTCGGACCTGCTTGAGAAACTGGTCCCCAACCACAAACACTCGGTTCAGGAGATCGTGGCTCAGCTTGGCATTGGAGATGTCGAAGTAGATCCTGTCAGGGTCCGAAAGGCGGGTCTTGTGATAACGCGTTTCGCCTTCCATGTCGATCACGATGCGAGTGTAGTCACTTGTAGTCCAGTACCGTAAATCCCTTACGGACGCCGGGGTTGCCGATTGACCGTTGGCGTTTGAGGACGCAGGAATTGCTCCTAATCCGACAGGCTTGGCTGGTTCCTCCTTGGGTATCGTTTTCTTTGCAGCCAGCAATGCGGCCGCCTTCGAATATTTGTATTGCGTGCGCAATTGCTGGAAGGCTTGCTGTGCCGCATCTTGATCTTCGAGCGGGCCATTGTAGAGGTCACTCAATCTCAACAGAGCATCAGGGCAAAAGCGGCTCCCCCCATAGTCCGAAATCAAGAAATGAAACAGCTTCGCGGCATGCCTGTAATCCTCTAGGACCCCGAACTTATCCCCCATCTCTTCATAGAGGATGCCTTGCTCCTGGATTGCATCGTCACACCCGGTATAGTGCGGGTCCCTCGCATAAACGAGGCGATATTTGTTGGCGCACTGCAAGTACTGCGCGCGTGTGGGTGAGGAAGAGCAAGCAATTTCATCGCGGAGGCTTCGAGCTTCTTCGAGGGCGCGTTGCGCGCCTTTGCGATCCCAAGTTGCTGGATTTATAAAGGTTGCTGCTGCTATGAAGATAAGAGACCCAAGCAGAAAACGGATTCCGCATGCAAAACGCAATCCGTACTCATGAAGGGTCATACTAGCTATATTAGCTGGCATCGAAGAGGGTGTCAAGAATAACTTGTTCGAACTTATTGAAAACTAAGGGACTTGCGACTCATTGAATGATTGAGTCATTAAGTCATCGCGCCATTGCGCGCGTGGTGCCATTAGAACATGGAAAACTCGGCCTTCGGGCACGTCCTAACTTCCGAGGTCTGTTTTTAAATGACTCGATGACTCAATTCATTGAGGGGACTGGGAGGAGCTCGCAAACAGTGAGAAATCAGGCTCGCTTCTCTGTACGGGCGGGATGTTCGTCAGATGCAAAACGCCCTTCTGATCGACCCAGCGGAAAGTAGAGGGAGTACGAGGCGGCTGGGCAATCAGAAGTGTCGTTTCCTTCTTGCCATATCTCTTGGTAACACTGCGGATGTAGTCGTGTGTTTCCTTAATGTCGGGGATTCTACCTACGCGCTGCACGAGATTTTCACCAGCGTTATATGCCGCCAAGCTCAAGTTAAGATCATTGTTGAAGGTGTCCAGCAAGCTGCGCATGTGCTGGGTGCCACCACGTATATTCTCCTCCGGATCGAATACATTCCGCACTCCTAGACGGGATGCCGTGGCGGGCATTAGCTGCATAAGGCCGCGTGCGCCCTTGTTCGACACAGCCTTTGGGTCGAATCCCGATTCTGTGGCGATCATCGAGCGAACTAGAAAAGGATCAAGGTTGTACCGGTTGGCATACTTTTCAATGAACGGGTCGAACGGGGTAATGGCCGACGTGCTTGAGGGTGGTGACGGAGCGGCTCCCGTCTCCTTTCTCTCATCAACGACCGCTCCCGTGACCTTCAAGTCCCTCACGGACCCCGTGGGTGGGATGTTGGTGAAGACGCGCACCCCGTTCTCGTCAGTGTACGAGTATAGCGCCTGACCCCGGCTTACTGCCGGAAGGCAGAGGATGAGTGGAATGGTGAGAAGTGCAATTAGCGATCTGATCCGCAAACCCATGCCTGTGCCCACTGAAATCAAGCCAATTAACCTTACAGGATGTCGGGGGGATGTAAAAAGTCTAAAAAATCACACCTCGAGCATGGCTTCAACAATGGAATAACTCCTTTCTATCGCATCGGCCAATTTTGAGGAATCTTTACCCCCTGCTTCCGCCAGCTCCGGCTTGCCTCCCCCGGCGCCACCAACGAGGGGAGCGATTTCCTTGATGATTTTGCCGGCTGGTATCCTACCTGACAGATCGTTCGTAACCATGACAACCAGTGCGACCTTACCGTCCTGTGGGGTGCCGAGAATCACGATACCGGAACCCAGCTTCTCCTTCAACTCATCGGCGAGCGCTCGCAGGCTGGCGCGATCCGTTTGGGGCAGCGAGTGCGCCAGCACTTTTATGCCATGGACTTCCCTGGTTTGAGCCAGGATTCCGCTCAACGAAGAACGAACATTTTGAACCTTGAGGTCTGCGATCTGGCGCTGGAGCTCCCGAATCTGAGCCTGCGACTTTTCCAGCGTGCCGGGCAAATCCTGACGGGACACTTTGAATTCGGATTGCACATAATCCAAGAGCTCTTCATCTTCACGAAAACGCATCAACGCACCTGGGCCGGTCAGCGCTTCCACACGGCGCACTCCTGCGGAGATACCGCCTTCCGAAGTGATTTTAAAGATACCGATAGCGCCTGTGGCGGCAACGTGAGTACCTCCGCAGAGTTCCTTGCTGAAGCCGGGAACTTCCACGACCCTGACTTTTTCCTGATATTTCTCACCGAAAAGAGCCATGGCACCCGACTTCATGGCATCCTCGAGATCCATAACTTTGGTCTCCACCCTCACGTCGCGCCAGATCTGCTGGTTGACCTCGTCTTCGATCTTATGGATTTCTGCGAGGCTCAAAGGAGCATAATGAGTAAAGTCAAACCTGAGCCGGTCGGGTGCCACAAGCGATCCAGCCTGCTTGACATGGGGTCCGAGTGTTTTCTGAAGGGCAGCATGGAGCAGGTGCGTTGCGGTATGGTTTTTCATTGTCAGAAGTCGCTTCTCCAAGTCAACAGCCGCCTGGATTTGGTCTCCGATCTGAAGTGATCCGCTCTGCACTTCTGCGATATGCGTGATTGTGGTTCCACGATAAATGGTGTTGGCGATTCGAGCACGACTCTTCCCTTTGATGACCCAGCCGGTGTCACCAACCTGACCTCCAGCCTCCGCATAGAATGGGGTTAGATCCAAGACCAACTCGCCTCTCTGTCCGGCTTCGATATTTTCGGCTCCTTCGCCATCCACAACGATAGCCTTCAGAGTTGTCGTAACCGGCTCGCTGTAACCGTATCCAACGAAATGAGTTTTGCCTTCGAAAATTGCCTTCGCCACTTCCTCCCTGATCTTGCCCGCCTGGTAGTCCTGACGGGATCGCTCCCTCTGTTCTTCGAGCGCCTTGGCAAATCCAGCTTCGTCTACCAACAAACCGTTCTCCTGTGCCAGGTCTTCAATGATCTCGAGCGGTAAGCCACGAGTGTCGTAAAGGAAAAAAGCCTCCTCGCCAGGCAGCGCCCTTGAGCCTGCGGCGATCAACCGCTTTGCGCGCTCGTTGAAATCCCGCAACCCTTGGCCCAGCGTGTCGGCGAAGGCTTCCTCTTCCTGCTTTATCACCCTCGCGACGGTGTCCCGGGCGGGCACCAGTTCGGGGTATGCGTGTTTCATGATCTCTATTACTGTACCGGCGAGCCGATACATGAAGGGTTCATCGATCTTGAGCTTCTTGCCGTGAACAACCGCCCTGCGCATAATCTTGCGAAGCACATAGCCCCGCTTGTCGTTCCCAGGGTACTGGCCGTCGGCTATGACGAATGTGGCGGCACGGCAGTGATCCGCGATGATTCTCATCGAAACGTCATCGTTTGGATTTACTCCATACTCCACGTTGCTGATGCGAGCTATCTCGTCGCATAAAGGACGGAACAGATCAGTGTCGTAATTGGTCGACTCGCCCTGGAGGACCGTAGTGATTCTTTCAAATCCCATGCCCGTGTCAATGGACGGGGAGGGAAGTGGAACCATGGTGCCGCTGGCGTCGCGGTTGAATTGCATAAAGACCAGGTTCCAGATCTCCACCCAGCGGCCGCAGGAACAGGTGAGATCGCATTCGCCGTGATCGGGCATAGGGCTGTTGCCAAAGTCATAATGCAATTCTGAACAGGGCCCGCAGGGGCCGGTGTCACCCATCGCCCAGAAGTTGTCCTTCTCTCCGAGGCGATATATTTTGTCAGCCGGAATTCCTTCCTGGTGGTGCCATATCTCCCAAGCCTGGTCATCGTCCTGATAGACGGTGACCCACAGCCGCCTCGGATCTATCCCATAATCCTTTGTGACTAGCTCCCAGGCAAAATGAATCGCATCTTTCTTGAAGTAATCGCCGAACGAGAAGTTGCCGAGCATTTCGAAGAAAGTGTGGTGGCGTGTCGAGTGCCCCACGTCCTTGAAATCATTGTGCTTGCCGCTGACGCGCATGCATTTTTGACTGGTCGTTGCCCTCTTATAGGGTCTCTCTTCGTTTCCGAGAAAGACGTCTTTGAACTGATTCATTCCGGCGTTGGTGAAGAGCAGCGTCGGGTCGTTGAATGGTATGAGCGAAGAGCTGGCAACGATCTTGTGCCCGTTTCGGTCAAAGTACTTCAAGAAGGCTTCGCGGATCTGATCGCTGCTCGACAATTCATTCCCCCGTCTCAAAGCACTCCCAGGCCCCGTCAGGTATCATCTGACGCAATGTGCTGTAAATGGTTGCATCAACAAATCCCCGGCGCCGCAGGTGACCGATCAGCTTTTGAATGCCTTTTCTATCCTGGGGTATTCCGGTTTTGCGGCAATGCCGATCTAGGTACTCTCTCAAAACGACTCTGTCGCCAACATCCTGCCAGACCCTATCTATAGCTGCCTCTATAATTTGATGTGCTACCTGGCGATGGAGCAGGGAATGCCGTACTCTTATGGGACCCCACCCCTGCAGCCTGATACGACTGAAGGCGAAATTATACGCATAATCCGAGTCATTGAGAAGGTTTAGCGCCTCCAATCGCTCCAGTGTGTTCTCAACATCGGCAGGTTCGGCGAGTTTGGAGAGCTTGATGCGCATCTCCCCGCGGCTGTACGAGCGCTTTGCGAGCAGATTTCCAGCCCTATTGAGGAGTTTCTTTTGAAGTTCCGCCTCCATCTGGGTTCCTAGCCGGTCAGCTCCTTTTCCATGGCCTCGATGGCGGCGTCTTTGGTGCTGTAGATTCCTTGCACGCGGAGTTTGAATTCATCCGGGTTGGTCGCGTAGTTGAGTGCGTCCTCGTAAGAAATCCGGCCGGCCTTGTAGTGATCGTAAATAGACTGATCGAAGGTCTGCATACCATACTGCGATGTGCCTGCGGAAATGGCGTGTCGGATCATGCGCGTCTTATCAGGATCCATGATGGAAGTACGAATGTATTCGGTCACGATCATGACCTCGGCAGCTGGAACGCGGCCTGACACATCCGATCGCCGAATGAGTCTCATCGAGATGACCGCGTGAAGCACCATGGCCAACTGCAGCCGGATCTGACGCTGTTGGTGGGAAGGAAACACCGCAATAATACGGTTTACGGTTTCCAATGCATCCAGGGTATGAAGGGTGCTGAAGACCAGATGCCCAGTCTCGGCCGCGAGCAGCGCTGTTTCGATTGTTTCCAAGTCACGCATTTCGCCCACGAGCACAACGTCTGGATCCTGACGCAGGGCGCTTCGCAACGCCGAGCCAAAGCTCGGCGCATCGACGCCGATCTCTCGCTGGCTGACTATGCTCAACCTGTCCAGATGGATGAATTCGATCGGGTCCTCGATCGTGATGATGTGCCGGGTCATATGCTCATTAATGTAATTGAGCATTGAGGCAATGCTCGTGGACTTGCCGGAACCCGTGGTACCGGTTACTAGGACCAAGCCGCGCGGTTCCTGAGCAATCTTCTCGAGTATTTTCGGCAAGTTGAGATCGTCGAAGCTCGGGATAGCGAGGGGGATCGCGCGGATCGCTACCGAAACGGTACCCCTCTGTTGGAACACATTGACACGGAACCGGCCCAAACCTTTGACTCCATAACCGAGGTCGACCTCAGCTTCATCCCTGAACCGCTGCTTTTGTTTATTGTTCATGATGGAAAACGCCATCATGAGCGAATCTTCGCTGGTGAGCTTTTCGCACTCAGCGAAAGGTGTGAGCTCGCCGTTGATGCGGAGGTGCGGGAAGGAACCTACCTTCAAGTGCAAATCAGACGCGCCTTTTGCTATCATCGCCCGAAGGAGGGTGTCAAGATTCATTGGAATCCTTCAATAGATTCATGTTAGTGGCGCGCTACCAAGGTGTCAAGCCGAATTCCCTGTGAGTAAAGGGCTTTCACCTTGACTGCTATAGATGCTTTCCGTAACATTCGGTTCCTATGGAAAGCGAAGGAGTACCACCGCAGATTCCAACACAGGCGGGGATGTTGAAAACAACGGCGGCCTGCGTGGCCGGAGCCCTGGTTCCTGGACTGGGACATGCCCTGCTGAACAAATGGGATCGTGCGATTGTGTTTTTCGGAAGCATCTGTGCCATGTTCGCACTGGGTCTGCGTTTGAACGCTCGCCTGTTCAATCCGGATTTCTCAGACCTGTTCTCAATTCTCAAATTTCTCGCCGACGCAGGAACCGGATTGCTCTACTGGATTTCATGGTTGAGGGGGCTTGGAGCCGGCGATCCTGCGGCATACACCTATGACTTTGGCAACATCTTCGTATACGTTGCCGGGCTTCTAAACATGCTTGTAGTCGTAGACGCATTCGATATCGCGATGGGTAGGAAGCAATGAACAGTCATCTACTCCTGATGCTGATCTTCAGCGTACCGGTCTCCCTCGTCTTCACCTTCATCGCAAAGAACGGGGCAAAGGAGCGAATCAAGTACTTCATCTTTCTCCTGGGATCGTTCATTCTTCTCTCCATTGTAGCGGGCTGGCTCATGTACCCCTTCCCCTTTTAGGATCACGGTTGATCAGCAATCGTCAATCGTAAATCGTCCATCGAGACAATCTCATGAGCCCTACAATCCTTCAAGAACTCAAGGAAGCAAACAGCAGTTTCCTCGCCGGATCTCCGCGGTTTCTAAATCCTTCCGGCAGCCCCTTTATCATCGTCACCTGCATTGATCCGAGGCTGACGGGGTTCATCGAACCTGCGCTGGGACTGCCGAAGCATCGCGTCATGATTATCCGTACAGCAGGAAATAGGATCTCGGAAACAAACCGGGATGTTTTACACTCCGTCGCTGCCGGCATATTTATGAAAGGCGGCAAGGAAATTTTCGTCATCGGACACACGGATTGTGCGCTGTCGAAGTTCTCCGCCGCGGAAGTCATTGAGAACTTCCGGAAGGCAGGAATACCTAGATCCGCCTTCGGAGATGAAGATCTGCGTACCTGGTTTGGTGCATTCACTGACATCAAGGCCAACGTTCTGCAGGGCGTCGAGTATCTGAGGAAGTCAGTGTTCGTGCCCCGGGATATGAAGATACATGGCCTGATAATAGGCACGGAACGTGGCGAGCTGGAAGTAATCCACGATGGGGACGCTGCTCCGGCCGATACTTCGCCGCTCCCAGCCAGGCATGACGAGACCGAAATCCGGGCGCCTATTGTCGCTGCGCCGGCTGCGACTGCACCCTCAATGACTCCATCGCCGCCCCCAGCGCCGAGGGGTGCTAAGGGGCCGGTTATCATAGCGGAGCCGGCTAAGGCAGCAGAAACGAAGCCCAAGGTGGGGCAGCCGGACTCCATGCTCGATGCGGCGATGATCTTGCGTGATTTTATTTCCCGTGAACGGGAGAACGCTCAGTTCGAGCGCACGCTCCTGCAGATTGACACCGTGATCAAAAACGAAAAGGATCCCATTCGAATCGTCACTGAATTGGAGAAGATAGTAGCCAACTACAAATCAAGATATCCCGAATTGCCCGGCGCCCTTGAGTACCTGAAGAAGACTGTCCAGTCGAGGGGTACCACGGGTTTCGGTTTCAAGGAACTGATGAAACGCATGATGGAATGAGGGATCGTTTGCTCCAATCCCCGGAAGGTCCGCCCACATGTTGAGAATCGCGATAATCCCAGGAGACGGAATCGCAATCGACGTCACACTCGAGGCCCAGAAAGTCCTCCACACAGTGGGCAGAGTCAGCGGCAAGAAGATAGAAACGCTGGAGTTCGACTATGGTGCCAGTTCTGTGAAAACCTGATTTCCCAGACCCGACTCCATCTCATTCGTCACGGAGACACAGAGGCGGCTAAGCAAAGGGCAGATAGGTATGAGTTTTCAGGATCGGACGGCAATTGTGACAGGTGCGGCAAGGGGGATCGGGCGCTTGGCGGCCTTCTTGCTCTCGGATGATGCTCGCTATATAACGGGTCAGGTGATACAAGTCGATGGAGGCCTGGCTATGTAAAAATGTTGGCACTTTGGCAACGTTCGCCGTTAGATTTCCGGGAGGGAATCTGTTTTGAACGCGGGGTTCGAACTACTCTCGGATTTGACCGACGGACTGAATTCCCAGTGCCAGTCCGACAGCGACGGCATTCTTCAGCTGATCTCGACAATTCTGGGCATGGGCAGGAGTAGCCTGGCAGCCCTCGCTTCCTCGCGCAGGCTGCTGAGCTTCATCGGCTCGCCGCCGGCCTTGACTCAGGTCTCGCTCGAGGAGATTCGTCGGAACGCGAGAGTCTCGAACCGTCAAGCTGCTGTTCTCTACGCAGCGGTGGCGCTCGGAAGGCGGTTGTGTTCCTATCCGCTGAGGCCGGGACAGAGGTTTTCGAACAGCCGCGACCTCTTCAATCGATATCGCGCGCGGTTTTTTGCCGCAAACAAGGAGTATTTTCTTTCTCTGCATCTTAACTCCAAGAACCAGTTGATTCGGGAAGTGCTGATTTCTATCGGCAGCCTCTGCACTTCGGTAGTACACCCTCGCGAGGTCTTTGCACCTGCGGTACGCGACAGCACTGCAGCCCTAATATTCCTTCACAATCACCCGTCGGGCGATCCGGCACCAAGCCGGGAGGACAGAGACTGCACTCAGAGACTCTCGCGGGCGGGTAAGATACTCGGAATCCGAGTCCTCGATCACATCGTGCTCGGCCACGACGATTACTTCAGCTTTGCCGATGCCGGCCTTCTGCAGGAATCAGAATGAAATGCCACAGAGACACGGAGACAAAAGAGTCTCTGCGGTCTCCACGTTTCTGTAGTGTTTGCCGACTCTGCCAACCCTGAAAAGATGCGCTCGATCCAAATCACGTTCTAGCACGGCGGGAACCTGTCTTCTGCGTGTGATAGAATTGTTAGAAACAAGGGGTGACAATGAAAAGTATTTTCTTCCTGGACGTCGATACGCAGCGCGATTTTGTTCTTCGCGGCGGTGCGCTTTACGTTCCTCGGGCCGAGCGGCTTATCCCCAAGCTTCGGCGTCTCTTCGATTTTGCACGGAAGAACGATCTCACGGTTCTATCAACCATGGATGCCCACATTCCGGACGACCCTGAGTTCAAGCAATTCCCCCCCCATTGCGTACAAGGAACGGAGGGCCAGCGAAAAATCGACGACACGCTCATGCCGCGCCCCCTGATCCTCGAAAACAAGCCCGTCGACAGGAACCTGATGGACGCAGTGCGCAAGCACAAGCAAATCATTGTGCAAAAACAAACCCTCGATGTGTTCGACAACCCCGTATTGGAAAAGCTGCTGCGGGTGCTGCCGTCACATGCTATCGTCTTCGGCGTGACTACAGAGTATTGCGTCAAAATAGCTGCCCTCGGTCTTCGCAGGCTTGGGATCAAGACTGCCGTTGTAACTGATGCCATCCGCGCTCTCGCGCCCAAGAGCGGCGATGAAGCGATCGAAGAGATGCGTAAGGCAGGATGTGAGTTTATCACCGTGGAGACTCTGATGGGTGCTTACGCTGCGTGACCGTGGCTGAACCGCATCAGTGCTAAATCATGAGCTTTGGGGTTTATATTCACATCCCATTTTGCCAGACGAAATGCAACTATTGCCACTTCGTCATCCGTCCCTGGAAGGCGGCCACCGCCGAGAGATATCGTAAGGCCCTGTTGCAGGAACTTGATAGGTTCTTTGCGCAGCGCTGCTGGACGGACGAAGCCGATTCAATTTATTTCGGCGGCGGGACCCCCAGCCTCGTGCCGGTCGAGCACATTGCTGAGATTCTAGCCGCCTGCCGGAGGCTCTTCCCGGTTTCCTACGATTGTGAAATCTCCCTTGAATCCAATCCCGGGACACTCACAGCCGACAAGGCATCTGCATACCGGGAGATGGGAATAAATCGCGTTTCTATAGGTGCGCAGTCTTTCGACGATTCCGAGCTGGCCGCCATTGGCAGAGATCATAGCGGTAATCAGGTGGACGAATCGGTGGTACGGCTGCGAGAAAACGGCATTTACAACCTCAACCTCGACATTATGCTCGGCCTTCCCGGCCAAACGGAGGAGCATTGGAGCAGGAACCTCGAGATAACCTCCGCTCTGGCACCGGCGCACATCTCGGTCTATATGTTGGACCTGGACGAGAGATCGCCACTCTATCATCACATTGCCAAGGGACGCTGCGCAGTTCCTGACGATGACTTGATATCCGACTTGTACCTGCGTACGCTCCGGCATTTTGCTGGCTGCGGATATGAACAGTACGAAATCAGCAACTTTGCTCTTCCAGGATACCAGTGCCGCCACAATCTGAAATACTGGCTGCGGGAGCCCGTGCTGGGATTTGGAGTGGGAAGCCATTCTTACGATGGCCGATTCAGATATGCGAATTACAGCAGTATGAATTCCTATCTCCAGGCTGTGGAGTTCGGAAAATCGCCAGTAGAATGGCGGGAGCCCGTGGAATCGGCGCAGGCGTTGGAGGAGACTCTCTTTCTTGGTCTCCGCCTGAACAGAGGTGTAGACTGGCACTGCTTGCGTCAGAACTATGATTCGAGTGAACTGGAGGCATGCGAAAGCTCTCTGAGGGAGATGTCTGCGGGCGGCTTGTTGGAGTGGAAGGATCGTATCATCCGCCTGACGCCACTTGGCATGCTTCTTTCCAATGAAGTTTTTCAGAAGTTTGTGTAGCCTGTTCTCACGATTGCTCATTGCGGATGGAGGATCGAACGACAACGAAAGCCGCAATCCACAATTAACTATCAGGGGGGTACCTTGCCGATCGATCTAAGAAGCGACACGGTAACGAAACCGACTGCTGAAATGCGAGCCGCCATGGCCGCAGCCGAGGTTGGCGATGACGTTTACCTCGAGGATCCTACGGTTAATCGGCTGCAGGAGCGCGCCGCGGCTATCTTCCAGAAAGAGGCCGCGCTATTTGTTCCGTCCGGAACGATGGGAAACCAAATCGCCGTTCGCCTCCACACTAGCCCCGGACAAGAGGTGATTACCGAGGAGCGCGGTCATATCTATAACTACGAGATGGCCGCCATGGCTGCGATCAGTGGCGTTCTGGCTCGTCCTGTTTACGCTCCGGACGGCATTCTGACATGGGATGCGATTCGACCTGCCATCCGGCCGAAGATCTATTACCGCGCCCAGACCGGGCTCGTCACGCTCGAGAACACTCACAACATGGCCGGCGGGACGGTTTACACGAGGGATCAGATTGAGGATATCTGTAAGTACATCCACGCAGCAGGGCTGCCTGTTCACATGGACGGGGCCCGCATTTTCAACGCCGCAACGACGCTTGGGATCGATGTTGCCACACTATGCCGCCCTTGCGATTCGGTGATGTTCTGCTTGTCCAAAGGGCTAGCGGCACCCGTCGGCTCTATGCTGTTGGGCAGCGCGGGCTTCATCGAAAGAGCGCGAAGTGTCCGCAAGATGCTGGGCGGCGGCATGCGCCAAGTGGGCATTCTGGCGGCCGCCGGGCTGATAGCGCTGGAGAAAATGCCCGCCCGACTCTGCGAAGATCACGAAAATGCGCGCACTCTGGCTGAGCTTCTTGCTCAAATATCCAGTCTGGATGTGGATCCCTCCAAAGTACGCACGAACATTGTCATTGTTGGAACGGCTCGGACCGGCTTTGACAGTTCAAAGCTGGCGTGCCTGCTCAAGGATAGGGGCGTTCTGGTGAGCACTGTCGATGCAATCACTTTGCGTCTCCTGACGCATCTCGATGTCAACCGCAAGGATATTCTGGATTCGGCAGGTGCTTTTGAAGATGTTTTGAAAACGGTAAAGCCATGATCAGCGAAATCACTGAAGAAACCAAAATCCTCCGCGCCATCCTCCGCCATGCCCCCTAGCCTGCCGCAGGTTTCCGAACCAGATCCCGGCATGATTCAGGACATCCTCGCCGGCGATTTTCGCGCCGTGGCACGCCTGATTACGTTGGTAGAGAACTGCGCCCTGCAAGCGGTGCCTTACCTGCGCGAACTGTTTCCACACACCGGGCGATGCTTTACAGTCGGAATCACCGGTGCGCCGGGCTCCGGCAAAAGCACGCTCGTGGACCGACTCGCTTCGGACTATCGGCGAAAAGGAAAGAAGGTCGGCATTATTGCCGTGGATCCGACCAGTCCCTTCAGCGGAGGAGCGATCCTGGGCGATCGCATTCGCATGCAGTCGCGGAGCCTGGATCCGGGAACCTTTATCCGAAGCATGGCAACGCGCGGCAATCTCGGCGGACTCGCGCGCGCGACCACCGATGTCCTTTTGGTCATGGATGCGGCTGGCTTCGACATCGTCTTGATTGAGACGGTTGGTGTTGGCCAGGATGAAGTCGACATCGCCAGAACCGCGCACGCTACGCTTGTCCTTCTCGTGCCCGGCATGGGAGATGACATCCAAGCAATGAAGGCAGGCATCATGGAAATCGGCGACGTCTTCGTAATCAATAAGGCAGACCACGCCGGCGTTGACCGGGTCGAAACTGAGCTGAACGTTCTTCTCGCAATGAGCAGCCGTCCCGACTATTGGAAGCCAGCCGTCGTTCGTACTGTCGCCTCAGACGGGCAGGGAATTACGGAATGCACGAATGCCGTTGAGAATTATCGAGCATTCCTGCAAACTTCGCCCTTTCAGAGAAACCGCAGCGTTCAGATCCAAAGAGATCGCTTGCTGGAGGTGATTCGCTCGCAGATTCTCCAGAAGCTAATGCTGAAGGCCGGGATCGCGGAGCGTCTGGAGGAACTCGCCCAAGAGGTTGCGGATCGAAGAATAGATCCATTTACAGCCGCGGAAGAACTGCTGGGTCAGTTCCAATGATCACACAGGAGTTACACTTGTATTCCAAAATCGCCCACATCGGTATCGCGGTACGTTCTCTGGATGAGGCACTGCGCGTTTACACTTCGGCTTTTGGTTTCGCGGTTGAGCATGTAGAGGAGGTTGCGAGCCAAAAGACGCGCGTTGCAATGCTTCCGATAGGAGAAAGCCGCCTAGAACTGCTGGAAGCCATGGAGGAAGACTCTCCGGTTGCACGGTTTATCGCAAAGAGAGGAGAGGGAATACATCACATTTGCTTCCAGGTCGAAGACATCAAGCAGGAGATTAGCAAGTTGAAAGCCGCAGGTGTGCGCATGATTGATGAGACTCCCCGTCCGGGAGCTGATGGATGCCTGGTTGCATTCGTGCATCCCTCCAGTGCGTACGGTGTGCTCGTCGAGTTGTCGCAGCCCTCGGCGTAAATCCAGCGTGGTACCTGCAAGAGTCAATTTGTCCGACAGCCAATACTGGGGGTTGTCTGAGCTAAAGAATTGAGTTTTGCAGATACGACTCTCATCAAGGACAACATCCTATGGAACAGGTGAGAATTGGAATCATCGGCGGCAGTGGTTTGTATGAGATAGCAGAATTGACTGAGCGCACGGAAATCTCCATCGATACCCCGTTCGGGGCCCCCTCGGACAGCTTCATCGTTGGAACATTAAAGGGCAAGCGCGTCGCCTTCCTCGCGCGTCATGGCCGCGGACACCGGCTAATGCCTTCAGAGCTTAATTTCCGCGCCAACATCTATGCAATGAAGATCCTCGGCGTCGAAAGAATTCTTTCCGCGAGCGCCGTCGGCTCCCTGAAGGAAGAGATTGCGCCGCTGGATATTCTGCTGCCGGACCAGTTTTTGGACCGGACCCGCGGCCGCATCTCGACATTCTTCGGTAACGGGCTGGTTGCGCACGTTTCCTTTGCCGATCCCGTCTGCCCCGATCTTTTAAGCCAAGTCTATGAAGCCGCAAGGAAGGCCGGCGTCAAGGCAAAAAAGGGCGGGACCTACCTCTGCATGGAAGGGCCGGCCTTTTCAACCAAGGCAGAGTCGCATCTCTATCGCAGCTGGGGAATGGACGTCATCGGAATGACGAACCTCCAGGAAGCCAAGCTGGCCCGGGAAGCAGAGATCTGCTACGTGACCCTGGCTCTGGTTACCGACTACGACTGCTGGCACGAGTCACACGATTCCGTCAGCGTCGAGATGATCATCGGCAACCTGGTGCAAAACAGCCGGAATGCCCAGTCCATTATCATCGAGACTGTCGCCGGTTTATCGGAATCTCGCAACTGCCTTTGCGGACAGGCGCTCAAGTATGCGTTGATCACTGACCGATCGCGCATACCAGAGGAGACCAAGAGCAAGCTGGGGTGCATCGTCGGCAAGTACTTATAACTAGATCCGGGGTCGCATCTGCAAGATTCAATTTTCCCGTCCAGCTAACCCGCCATGATCCACTCTTGGAAAAATTGAATTTTGCAGATACGACCCCATTTGGAGAAAGAAAATGGGAATCCTTGTCGTGGGCTCGCTGGCGCTCGACTCCGTCAAGACTCCTTCCGGATACAGGGACGAAATCCTCGGCGGGTCGGCCACGTATTTCAGTGTAGCAGCAAGCTATTTTGCTCCAGTAAGTATTGTTGCAGTTGTGGGTGACGACTTTCCGGATACGCACGTTGCTTTTTTCCATCAGAAGGGAATTGATACCGCCGGTCTTCAACGGCGGCCCGGCAAGACGTTCCGCTGGAAAGGGGAATACGCGCAGGATCTGAACACTGCAAAGACCCTCGAGACACATTTGAACGTATTTGCAGATTTCAATCCCAGCATGCGAAGCGAACACAGATCGCTGGAGTACCTTTTCCTCGGAAACATTGACCCGGATTTGCAGCGTTCGGTCCTCGAGCAGATGCGACGCCCAAAAGTTGTCGCGTGCGACACCATGAACTATTGGATCAACCATAAGAGAGATTCACTATTGAAGACCTTGTCCATGATTGACATTCTCGTGATCAACGATGCCGAAACGAAGCAGCTTGCGGGCGAATCCAATCTGATCTGCGCCGCTCGTCGCGTTCTCTCCTGGGGACCCAAGACGCTCGTAGTTAAGCGCGGAGAGTACGGCGCGTTGATGTTCAAGGCCAAGTCGGTTTTCGGCGCGCCCGCCTTCCCGATCGAAGAGGTGGTGGATCCGACCGGCGCCGGAGATTCTTTCGCAGGGGGATTCATGGGTTACCTCGCCGCCTGTGGGGCAACTAATGAGGAAGCCATGCGCAAGGCTATAGTTTTCGGCTCTGTTATGGCATCTTTTAATGTGAGCGAGTTCGGTCCGCAGCGTTTGGGAGAGCTCACATTTACAGAGATCGAGGCGCGGTTCCGGGAGTTCCGCAAGCTGACATATTTTGAGGATATTTGAGACAATCCTATGAAATCTGGTACTAGGCCGGAATGGCGCTTAAATAAGACCATCTTCGCAGCAAATGACGAGTTACGAATAACGAATTACGAATGAGCGATCATCGGAAATCCGTCATTCGTCATTCGTCATTCGTCATTTGTGGCCAGGAAAGGATCCGCAAATAGATGGAAACGGTCGCGAAAAACGGTTATTTAAGCGCCATTCGTGACAGGCCGGCAGCAGGCCGGCAGCAGGCAGTGGGAACCCACAAGGAAACAGTTTCCGAGCCGCAAACCGTTGGCTGCCAGCTGCCTACTCCCTCCTTGAAACACCAGGCGGCCCTGAGCTGCTTCGTGGCCGCGTTTTTTGGCCTATTGATGTTCCTTCCGGCTCCTGCCGCAATATTTGCCCAAAAGAAGGTCAGCACGGTAGAAGACGCCAAGGTATACCGTGAAGCTATGGTTTGGTTTAAAAAGGCCGAGGCTATGATCGGCACGCCGAAAGAGAACAGCGAAGAGCAGGCGGACCTGTTCCGCAAGGCCCTGGAAATCAAGCCCGATTTTCTGGAAGCGCACTACGATCTCGGCCTGATCTATGCAAACCAGAAGAAGATGAAAGAGGCCGTCGGTGAGTTTGAGAGTGTGCTGAAGCTCGAGCCGAATTTTGAAGGGATCCACTTCCTTCTGGCTTCCGGATACAGAGAACTGGGAAACACGAGCGCGGCAATCGCAGCGCTGGAGGAAGGTATCAAGAGAAAGCCCAAAGACTTGAAAATGCTGAAGGCGCTCGCCTACCTGCAGTTAAGTGATGCCAGGGACGCCGCCGCGACACAGACTCTTCAGAAGATCCTGGAAATCGAGCCGACCGATCTGAACTCCCGCATCGATCTTGCGCTCTTGTACCAAAGGGGAAACAAGCTCGACGATGCGATTGCCAATTACCGTGATGCGCTTCAGGTAGACCCAAATAGCTTCGTAGCTCACTACAACTTAGCGCTGATCTATCTCAAGCAGCGAAAGAATGCCCAGGCTGCAGAAGAGCTTGAGGCGGCGAACAAGAGTTCGCCGGGCAACGCCGAGGTTCTCGAGCGGCTGGGAGACACCTATGCCTTCCAGCGAATCCACCAGAAGGCCGCAGCGGCATACCAGGCGGCTCTCGAGAAGGCGCCCAACCGCAGTGCAATATTATCCAAGCTTGCCTTTAGTCTCGCGAGTCTGAATCGCGTGCCTGAGGCGGTCTCTGCCCTTGAAAACTCCGTCAAATTAAACCCACAGAATGCAGATGCGTTCTTCCTGCTGGGCGATCTGTATTCGGACTTGAAGAGAAACGACGAAGCGATCACGGCTTACAGGAATTGCCTCAGAATTGATCCAAAGCAAAAGGAGGTTCACTACAATCTCGGAACGCTCCTTGCAGAACGCAAGCAGCTAGACGAAGCTTTGCTCGAACTCAAAGCCGCCGTAGAAATCGATCCGAATTATGCGCCGGCGTGGTCCAACCTTGCGCTCGTGAGCGAGAAACTTGGTCAGGACAAGGAGGCCCGCCAAGCCCACGAAAAAGTCGTCGCGCTGGGCAAAGGCCAGGCCCAGAATTACTTCCACCTCGGCTTCCTTTATGCCAAGGACAACCAGCCCGATGCCGCGATAACCGCCTTCGGCAAAGCCATTGAGATGGAGCCGGAAAAGTACCGCCAAATTCTGAGGGAAGAATTGAAGAAGGTGCATTCCGTGCTCGACAATATCCGTTACACGGAGCGCTTTATGCGGCTTCTCACCGGACCGGTTCCTTCACCCAATCCTCATTGAGTTTCTCAATTCAAGAGGAATCGCGAGTTAGACAAATTGCGCTGAATGAATGTATAGATATTTCGGGCAATTCGGGGACCCCTTCTGGGATAGGCACAGGCTCCGACAGCCGCGTGGGAGATTTGGGACCCGTCTTCATGCAGGCTGCCGGCCGGCTTTTCGATGGGATCGACTGAAGCCGGCCGCAGATCGTGCCGATTACCATCACACGATGGAACCCGAGCTGAAAGGGGGAAGGTGTGCCCTGGCACCGACTCCAGCGTCTGAGGATAAGCGTCCCCCGACGTCGGGGGATGCTTATCCTCACCCTTTTCCCCTCAATTTTCATTGTTTGCCTCAAAGCGAGGGAAAATCCGCCCATCTCACCCAGTTGCCGGGATAATTCCAGATGATTATCGCTGCGGTCCTACCCCCACCCAGAAAAGCGAATTACTATCAATTGTTCCTCCAGATGCGCGCTTAAGATCAGCAGCATCCGGGATCGTTAGGACCCTGTCAAGCGTTGAACACGGCGGTATCGGCGTCCGCGTCAAGATATGTCGCTACAGCTGTTTGCGGCTCGGCTGAATATTTTTACCTTACGCGCTGAGGCAGGTGAGGAAGCCAACGAAAAATTGAATCATGGGCCCAGATTTATAGCATAGGAGTCCATCCCGGCGCTCGGCTTAACTGCTTGATTCTATTTCCTGACGGAGTTTTGGCGACACACACCATGGATGATGAGCCCAAGCATCACGAACGGAGAACGCCGCAGCAAATCACAATCGCCCGGCGCTGCTCAATTGGTGTAACATCGGCAGCTTGCTGATTCTGGCGGAGATCCCCGGCAGGCGGCGGGGTCATTCGCTCAGTGCTTTGAGAGCGTTCGTAAACGGTCAGACAAACACGTGGGTGGATTTCTCAGCGTGGTGGAGAAAACAATGGTTCGCAAAAAGGCAACGAATACTCCTGGTGAAGGAAAAACGAACAAACGGGCAAAAATCCCGATCGATGTCAGGATGCAGGTACTTCACGAATCAGGTTACATGTGCGCCAACCCTTGTTGTCGCACCATCCTGACTCTCGACATCCACCACATGGTTTACATCGGGACGGCAGGCACGAACTCCGCCGAGAATCTCCTGCCGCTATGTCCCAACTGCCACACCCGACATCATCGAAAAATGATCCCCCTGGAATCAATCCGTGCCTGGAAAATGCTCTTGCTTGCGCTAAACCAAGCATTTGACCGGCAAACGATCAATAGCCTATTGGCCCTCGACAGGGTGGAATCGCTGGCAATACAAAGCGATTCCGTCCTGTCATTGGCATCGCTCATCGCCGCCGGATTGGTCTACCTGGTAGAGGCGCACTACCTCGCCCCCATTACGAGCTATGTCGTCCGCCTTTCCGAAAAAGGAAAGCTCTTCGTCAAGGCCTGGAAGGAAGGAGATCAGAAGCAGGCAGTGCAACAAGCCGGAAAACAAACCGAGAATCCTCCTGCGGTCTACCGATTGCCCGGAAAAGAAAACGAGGTATACCGTGCCGACGAAGTCTAAGACAATACATCAAGGTAGGCTTCCGGAACGACGATGCAGCGCCAATTGCTCCACACGTAGCCCTTCCAACAGAAGAACACCGACGAATCGACCTAGGGCTGCGCCCCCGTGGTGTTGCGGCTTCGGCAAGCCATTTTGATCCTAGTGCCTTTTTTGTAGTAGAATTCAGTGCATGTCTTCCAAACCCCGCATTATCTTCGATACGAGCGCTCTGAATGCGCTGGTGGATGATGTTGATTCCGGCGCATTGACCGGCGGAATCAAGGAGGGATTCTTTGTTCGAATTACCGCATTGAATGCCATGGAGATCACCGCAGCATCGGATGACAAACGAAAGGAGACACTCCTGCTGTTGTGTAGCAGGTTCGAACAAACCGGTGATGCGATCCGGGAACATAACTGGATAATCAGTACTCTCATCAGAGCGTATCAGAGCAATCCCTCGCAATTCGGCTGGAAAGGGCTGGACGTCCGCTACCGTGTACTCGAACGAGAACTGTTTACAATGGAAGCATTCACCCAGCAGATTGGCAAGGAGCAGCGAGACGACGCACGTTCACGACAACGCAATTTCAACTGGGAACTATCCAAAGCCCGCCCAGTGTTCGACAAATACTTTGCCAAATACCCAAACGATCGACCCGAGACATTCGCCGACTTTCTTGATTCGCAACAGAAACCCGATGGAGCATTCTGGTTTTTCGCAAGGATCCTCTGCAGGAAGGAGGCAACCATCGTAGCAAACGAATCGACGCTCAGCAGTTTTATCGAGGCATGCCCCCCGTTTCGAGCCCTGGTCTTGGCACACTGCCTGGCACAATATCAGCGCTCCGTCAAAGACCTAAAAGTAGGCCCATCATACAACGCTGGCGCATTCGACCTCTATGCATCCGTTTACCTGCCCTACTGCGACCAGTTCGTCACCAACGATTCAAATCAACGGAACGCGCTGCAAGAGATCGCGTCGATAGCACAAATCCCGGCCACCGTTCAATCATACAATGAGTTTTGTGGCCGATTTCTTTTCACGAAGCGCTAGTCGCAGAGCAAGCAATAAATCCTATTACCCATCCCCAAGTGTGCCGCCGCCTCACGTGACCACCACCCCGTCCTGTTATCAACGAGATTTACGCTGCTGATGTTCGCCTTTGTCCGATAAACGCCGCTGGCTGTATAGCTTGTCTGGAGGATGACGAGGATCGACGGGTTCACGATCGTCGCATTCGTGAGGTTCATGATGCCCTCGATCTCCTGCCTCTTCTTTTTCAATCAACGCTTTTTTGCTTGCGCCTCAGGGCACAGCGAGCATAGAAATGATGCATCGTGGGGTAGTGGCAAGTACCATTGAATTGGAATCGCTTTTGGTTTCTTGAGGATAAGATCAAGCCTTGGTTGCGGCCTGAGCGGCTGAGCCTTAATCGGTTCGCTTCGCATCCAGCCCTCTGTGACTATGATGATGAGACACCTACCCCAGGTTAATTTAATGTAGAGGGTAGGGAGAAAATCTAAGATGGGAATTAGGACCACAATGGAGAGAGAGACGGGGGGGGGGTTGCGTCCAAAGCCATGCGCAGGCAACTCTCTGCCGCATAAATGGGCAGGGCTAGCGCACCTGAGAGTGCTTTAGGCATGTTGCGAAGAGCGACTTCCCGTGGATTATTCTCGCTCAATCTCCCCGCCTTGCTGTTATGTAGGGAGTGGAAAGCTCAGCTGCCGCCGTTTATCAGCCACGCAATGCCCGAGAGAATTCTCTCTATGCGCTTGTAGAGGATTACTACGAGGAGTTCGAACGAGTTTACGACGAGCGCTACCAGGAGCAATACGGCCCCTGGCGCAAGGTCATCGGCGAGGTTCTGCGTAAATACCTTGACTGCGGTGACCTTCATTGTGGCTTCGCTCGTCTTGCTTGCGGCCGTTGCCACTACCAGACGATTCTCGCTTACTCTTGTAAATGCAGGTGCTTCTGTCCGGCATGCCACCAGAAACGTGTCTTGCTCTTTGCCGAGTGGCTCGATACTCACATCCTTGAGCAGGTCAGCCACGCCCAGTATGTGTTCACCATCCCCAAGCTCCTGCGCGCTGTCTTTAAATACCACCGCCGCCTGCTCGGCATCCTTTGCAAGTCCGCCTGGCAAGCCCTGAGGGCGATGTTCCAGCAGGTTGCCTGCGATCCTTCTGCCCTCCCCGGCCTCGTGATTTCAGTCCAGAGCTACGGAGATTGGTTGAATATTCACCCGCACATCCATGCCATTGCGAGCCGTGGAGTGTGGTCCCCCGACGGCAGCTTTGAACCGATTCCCGCCATCGATACCCGCGAGCTCATGCTGCTGTTTCGGCACTATGTACTGAAAAACCTCCTGGCGAGCGGAAAGATCGGGCAAGCGACCCTTGACATCCTCGACCGTTTTCATCATCCCGGCTTTTCGGCATACCAGGGGGAGAGCGTCTCCCCGGGCGACAGGGCTGCCCGCGAAAGCCTTGCCTCTTGTTCACGCGCCCTTCTCTCTGGCCCGGCTCCATTACGATCGCGACGCGGGCATCGTCACCTACGAGCCGAGAACTCCCTCGCGCTGGAAGCTGCAAGAACCATCCCCACAGCAGCTTTCCCCCTTGGATGCGCTCGCCGCCCTGACCGCTCATATTCCCGAAAAGGGGCAACAAATCGTCCGCTATTGCGGCTATTACAGCAACAAGGCCCGCGGACAACGACGCAAGAAGCGAGAAAGCACTGCTCCTGCTGCAGCCATTGTGAGCTGTTTGCCCGAGCCCGAGCAGGACGACTTCCGGCGCCACTGCAAACGAGCCTGGGCTCGTCTGATTCGCAAAGTTTATCTCGATGATCCCCTCACGTGTCCCAAATGTGCGGGCCAATTACGCATCATCAGTTGCATCGAAGACCCGTCGGTCATCGAGAAAATTCTTCGCCACCTCAAGCTCTGGGATCCGCCCGAGCGCCCGCCTCCGCCTCGAGCTTCCAGAACCCTGGATTATGATGCTGATTTCCTCGCCGCCGAGGCTGCCGGCCGGCTTTTCGATGGGATCGACTGAAGCCGGCCGCAGATCGTGCCGATTACCATCACACGATGGAACCCGAGCTGAAAGGGGGAAGGTGTGCCCTGGCACCGACTCCAGCGTCTGAGGATAAGCGTCCCCCGACGTCGGGGGATGCTTATCCTCACCCTTTTCCCCTCAATTTTCATTGTTTGCCTCAAAGCGAGGGAAAATCCCCCCATCTCACCCAGTTGCCGGGATAATTCCAGATGATTATCGCTGCGGTCCTACCCCCACCCGGAAAAGCGAATTACTATCAATCGCGGCTGATAATCGGGTTAGGGCACAGTTGGCCGCCGCAGGAGCGGATACCGAAAAGGCAATCATGGATGTCGATGCCCTCGATGCCTGGTGCCGGGGACGAAAATGGCCTGTAAATGGAAAATCCCGGGCGCGGTTCGTCCTCTATCTCCTTCGCCGCAAGCAAAAAGAAGACGAGGGCAATGGAAATGAGAAGGTTGCGAGCTCTTCGGCTTCAGTAACGCAAGATCGGACGCTGGAGGACCATCAGAAATCCTCTCGCCCCGACATTGATCTATACGCACCCTGTCCCTGCGGCAGCGGCAAAAAAACAAATGATGCTGTCGGAATAAGCACCGGGTGGAGCGAATGAAGGCGGCTAAATGAGCGATCGCGAGACTTTTGGAGGATGTCTCACTCAACCCCGCATTCAAGCCCACAGGCAAAACAGGCTTGCAGGGGATTAGGAGATTGCGTAGTCCCTCCCACAATCCTTCAAGCCGATTGCCTTGTTGGCAATTCCGGAGTTGTGAAGCTTATTCACCCAATATTGTCCACATATGATGTCGCGCCCGTCGCTTTGGTGATAAAGTAGTTTCCCAACGATTTTTGTACTCAACTAAGCAGCGGCAGGCCCAATGGCATGGGAGGGAAAAGGTGCCGCAAACCATCCATAATCCAGATCAATACATGAGCGACCTGCGTCAGATTCTTGCTCAAGGACGCAAACGCTTAGGGATTCTAGTAGGAGCGGGGGCGCCTGCTGGCATCTTTATTGACAAGTCAGATGGGCGCGTGAGAGCCGACGGAGTCCCGCTTATACCAGCTACCTCGCAGCTAACAAGCGATGTGAGACAGTCCCTGGCACCAAAGTACGGCCAGGTCTTGGATGCCGTGGTCGGCGATATAGGTGGCAACCCAAACATTGAGCAGATCCTTTCGAGAGTCCGCACACTGGCTGATGCGCTCAGCCAGAATGAGGTTCACGGTCTAAACGGCGCGGCGTATGCTACCATCGCGGAAGCTATCTGCGAAAACATCGGCAAATCCGTGAGCGTCAATCTCCCGCTTGAGCCCACTCCTTATTCTGAGTTGGCTGCGTGGATAGGCGGTACGGTGCGTGATCACGCATTCGAGATTTTCACTCCAAACTATGATCTTTTGTTCGAGCAGTCCTTCGAACGCGCTCACATCCCCTACTTTGATGGTTTCTGCGGCTCTTATGAGCCGTTCTTTGATCCAGCAACAATTGCCAATGATGAGCTTCCATCAAGGTGGGCCAGATTATGGAAGCTACACGGTTCTCTGGGCTGGGATACAAACTCGCGAGGAGAGATTGTTCGAGGAAAGGGCAATAGTGCAACGCGGCTAATATATCCGACACATCTCAAATACGACCAAACGCAAAAGCTCCCCTATACTGCTTTGATCGAGCGCCTGAAGGTGTTTTTGCGCACTCCTGACTCCCTTCTGATCACATCGGGTTTCTCTTTTTCAGATGCACATCTGAAAGCTGTTATCGAGGAGTCCCTCGCCGCTAATCGCGCAACGGCAGTACTGGCTTTTCAATTCAACATCATTGAGTCAGAGGTGGCTGCATGCGAGTTGGCGCGACGCCGAGCAAATATGAGTATCTATGCCAAGGACGCCGCAATCATTAACTGTGTGAATGCGCCGTGGAGACCTGGTGAATTGCCTCATCCCGCTTGGGGACCGATAAGGGCAAGCTACTGGGGAACGCGCCCGGGATCGGCGGAGCCCTGTTTCCTACTGGGCGATTACGCAGCCTTGGCTCGATACATCGTGCTCACGAGAGCTGAGCAAGTGGAGCCGTCACCTCCTCCCGCGGCATTGCTGCCTACTGCGGTCAAAGTATGAAAAACGACGCGACGCTTCTGGGTTACGTTGGTCAAGTAACAGGTTCTACCGTAAGCGTCAGGCAGGTGGACGCAGTTTCATCGGGCCTGGCCATTATCGACGGCAGGACCTATCGCATTGGGCAAGTTGGAGGATTCATACGCATTCCACAGGGCTACTTGGATCTCTTTGGTGTGGTTTCTCAAGTTGGTTCCGATGCCGTTCCGGAGATGCTCCGTGCCACTGAGCCCCGCGGTAGCAGGTGGCTCACTGTTCAGCTCATTGGCGAAAGCATTGGGTCGGCATTCGAACGAGGCATCAGCCAGTACCCAGCGATCGCCGACGAAGTCCACCTGGTTACCGAAACAGACCTTCAGAAGATTTATGGAATGAGTGGGGAGGGCCAAGTGTTGATCGGCCGTTTGGCAAGCGCCGAAAGTATCGAAGTGAGATTGGATGTAGACAAACTCGTGACACGTCATTGTGCTGTTCTAGGTTCAACTGGGTCTGGAAAATCGACCACCGTGGCGAGCTTGCTTCGCGCCATCTCGTCCAATGTTGGCAATGGGCCAGATGTCACATATCCTAGCGCGAGAATATTGCTACTTGATATCCATGGAGAGTACGCAAGGGCGCTTGGCGATGTGGCAAGGATCTTCCGGATAAATGCACAGGCAGGTGAAGAGGAGCTCTACATTCCTTACTGGGCTCTCGACTTCCAAGACCTGATCGATTTTCTCACAGGAGGGACACCTGAGGAGAAGCTGATGCATTTTCGGGACAAGGTCGTCGAGCTAAAGAACGACTCATTGGCTCGAAAACCCCGTCCGGGAGCTGATCCAGCTTCGTTGACCGTCGACACGCCAGTACCTTTTAGCCTGAGGAGACTTTGGTTTGAATTGATTGATCAGGAACTTTTGACCTTTGAAGGTGAAAATCGCGACAAGCCGGCTATTGTCAAGAAAGGGGATGCTCAGACACTCTCACCGACAAGGTATAAACCATGGGCCCCGGACAGAAGTGTCGTACTCAATCAGAGAGCGCCAGGCTTACGTCGGCAACTCGATCACTTGCGTTCTCGTTTGTTGGATCACCTCTTCGATTTTCTGCTGCACCCCGGAGAATGGGAACCCGACTTGAACGGACAAACACCAAAGGATCTCGATGCGCTCCTCGCTGGTTGGCTGGGCCATGACAAGGCGATTACGATTTTGGATCTCTCGGGTGTGCCGAGCTTCGTGATGACAAGGCTCATCGGAGCACTTCTGCGCATTGTCTATGACGCGCTCTTTTGGAGCCGCGATAAAAGCGAGGGCGGAGTAAACCGCCCATTGCTGATTGTGATGGAAGAAGCGCACGCGTATCTGTCCCGGGAACCCGAGAAGGCCGAGGGCCCGGCTGGCAAGTTAGCCCGACGGATAGCAAAGGAGGGCCGGAAGTACGGCATCGGAGCAATGATCGTTAGTCAGCGCCCGTCTGAAGTGGACGAAAGTATCCTCTCCCAATGCGGGACTTTCGTTGCGCTTCGTCTCTCGAATCCAAAAGATCGTTCGCAAGTTCAGGGCACCGTGCCCGACAATCTTGAGGGACTGATGGATATGCTTCCCGTGCTTCGAACCGGTGAAGCTATCATAACAGGCGAAGCAGCACGACTCCCCATGCGGGCTCGCATCGCCTTGCCAAGAGAGGATAGGCGGCCTGACAGCGAGGATCCTGATGTCGCCGGGAGATGGCGACTGAGCCGCATTCCCGAAGATTATGAGCAAGTGGTCGCGGCCTGGAGAGGCCAGTCACCCAGAACCGTTAAGGCCAGCGTGAAGATTAAGCGTAGGCGCGTGACAGACGAGCCTGAAAAGGGGGGCTAATTGTGCGCCGTCTCACTGTCGATTCCTCAAACATCGTTTCTGTCGGATACGATTCCTCATCCCAAACCCTCGAAATCGAGTTTGGCAGCGGAGGGATATACCAGTACTACAACGTTCCTCAGTCGATTTACGACGAACTGATTGGAGCTGCTTCGAAGGGCCGCTTTTTCGCGAGTCAAATAAAGGATCGTTTTCCCTACGCAAGGGTCTAATCCTCACGATGCCGGGTCTTACTGAATCTCGCATAATAGAGTGACGATAGTTTCAAAAAAAGAGACCAGCATGTTTCAGAAAGGAAAACGGCAGGGTGCGGGATTTCCGAACTCGCTTCAAGCCTGTGCTCCGCAAAAATGTCGCGCCTCGCTTCCAGCACACCCTAATTATCACGCTGCGATCTTCTCAAGCCATCATTCATGATGCAACCTGCCAAAACCCGCGATTAGACCTCAGCAAAGTGGCAGGGATGCCTCTGGCATTTTTTGCCGTTATTCTCCCCAGAGAGAACCAAAGCAGTCAGGGATTCGCATAGGCGATTCCGCTCTCGTCAGCTCTTGAACACACACTTGCGCTCATGATGTGGATCCCACCGCCCAGCATCAGTATCCGATTCAGGCGGCGATCTTCTCCAGCCAGTACTCGTGATGGAGGCCTCCAAGAATCGCCTTTGACTTCACCCGATATCCCTCCTGAATCTGGTGTCGATTTTTCTGAATCGGAACCGGAGAGTTTTGCTCAGCTTCAGGAAGCCCCGGCCCCAAGCTCGAATGAGGACGGCCTTGATTATAATGGGTCTTCCATTCATTTAAGGTTCTTCTCAGATGACTCTCGCTGATCGGGATCAGAAAATCGAGACATTCCCGGCGTATACCGCCGATCAGCCGTTCGCAATACGAATTCGCCTGGGGCGAACGAAACGACGTTTTCAGAACTTTTACTCCCATCGCCTTCACACCGAGATCTAACTCCCGAGAGTAAATGCTGTCTCGATCGTGAACCAGAAATCGGTAGCCCTGTTGGTCGTTAATGGCCTCCCGAAATTGCTGCAAGGTCCAGGCTGCGTTGGGATGGGCAGTAACATTAAAGTGGACAAGTCGTCGCGTACCTATTTCCATGATGACAAACACGTAGAGGACCCGAAAGCGGGCCGTCACAGTTACAAAGAAATCGCAAGCCAGCATGGCCTGCGCGTGATTGCGGACAAAGGTGATCCATCGCTGGGATGGATCCGGCCGCAGTCGGCCGCCGTTTGGATCCTTCAGCAAATATTTCTGGATGGTTCGAGGGGAAACTTGAATCCCGAGCTTTATGAAAAGTTCGTTTGCTATGCGATCCTGTCCCCAAGTGGGCATTATCCCGCGCCATGGCCAAAATGAGCCCACGAAGATCTTTGGGAATCCTCGGTCTGCCGATTCGCCGAGATTTCCATCGCTAGAACAACCTGAAACCTCTTCGGTGCCATCCGATGAAGGTCTCCGGCCGGACCGCCATTAAGGCTTCTCTCCAATCAAACAGTTTTGCCACCAATACCATCGTAAGCCGGGTTGCATCGGTGGCCCGGTGAGGTCGAACCTGGCGCTCTTGGTAGAGGCTCAGCTGTTTACGCAGGAAGAGGTTTTCAGCGGCCAGGGCGGATCTGGACCGAAGGAAACTGCCCAGGAGCCGAATGAAGTCCACAGTGAGGTGGCAAAGGGTAAAGGGGGCGTGCGAAAAGCCTTCGCGTAGCATGCAACCAGAGTCCTACAGCACTGCTTGAGATTCATCCAATTATCCAACACGGATGATATTTTCGTAGCACAAGACTATTCGGCGATTCGTTTAATTCGCAGCGGCTACTTCCGGCTGGCTCGAAGGAATGCTTCCAAGTCGCTGTTGGATAGCCTGTATAGATCGGGAGGATTGTCGTGCGTCTGGTACCACCACCGCTTGTGACCCCAGAGCCATGATTCGGGTTGCTCCCGGATAATCTGTTCAAGAATCCGATTGAAGCGCTGCGTGTTGAAATGAACGTCCCTCGCATTGTCTCCCGTTCGCGTCACTTCAACCGGCTGCAGGAACCTGATCCGGTAGCGGCCATCGCGCATCGGGGTTAGATAGCCTGGGAGTACCGGAACATCCGCGCGTAGTGCAAAAAGCGCAACGCTGGTGGTGGTCGCCGCAGGGACACCAAAAAAATCAACAAAGATGCCGTCTTGCTGAGGATCGGTGTTCTGATCCATCAGGATGCCGACGCTGCCCGCGGCCTTCAGGGTCTCAAGGATTTGCCGGGCGGCATTTTTCTTGTAAATCACCCGGTTTCCGGCAGCCTGCCTTATCCGCAGGAGGTATCGCTCAAGCAGGGGATTGTCCAAGGGGCGGGTGACGAATCGTAGCGGATGCCCATACAGAGCATGCGCCGTGGGCAGAAGCTCCCACGCGCTGAAGTGCCCTGTGAGGTAAAGAATGCCTTTGCCCTTCGAACGGGCGGCTTCAAAATTGTTCAGGCCACAGTCCGGATCATATTCGACAAGCGTCTGAATGTTTCTGGTTGTGAGCCTGGTTAGTCGGCTGATCTCGAGGAGATTGCGGGCCGTATTCCTGAAGCTCTCCCTGCCTATCCTGTCCCGCTCCTGGGCACTCAGTTCGGGCAAGGCAATCTTCAGGTTGACGCGCGCAATGTGCCGATGCTTTGGATCGATAAGATACGCAACTGCTGCAAGCAGGTTAAGCAGTCGGGTGGCCGGGACTCTTGGCAGGGTCCGGAACAGGCCGAAGATAATGCCGGCAAAGGTATAAATGAGGTAGGATTCCAATTTGCGGCTCCCCTGAGCAATGCTATACTTTGAGGCTGTCAGCGGACAACGATTGAATGACGCAAGGTTGACAGGCTCCGGTTTTATGACTGAGAGAGCCCGCTACTTCCACCCGGGTTGGCTCCTGGGTCTTACCTTCATCCTGGCATCAGCAGTGTCCTTCGCCGGATACAAGGCGCGGCCGTGGATCATTCGTCCGCGCGAAAGCTACCCCGCCAGTCTCAGCAGTGAGGGCATCACCATTGCCGTAGAACCCCTTTTCAAAGATGCGCTTGCAGCGCAGGTCTTCGATAAGAGCAATATGGTGACACGCGGCATTATGCCGCTGGCTGTGGTCGTTTTCAACGACAACGACTTTCCGATCGCCCTTAATGGCACTTCGATAGAGCTGATTCAGGGCGAAGATCATTTTCACACGCTCCCCGTAAATGAAGTCGTACACCGCTTGTTCCAGAAGGGCGGCAAAGGCACGTGGATACCCCAGCCGTTTCCCCGAATCACTGTGGATAGAGGCAACCAGGATGCATTAGAGGACTTCGGCCGCAAGTTTTTGAACGACAAGATGGTCGGTGCTCACGACAAAGGCGGCGGCTTCTTGTATTTGCATATCCCAGAAGCTGCAGATATGGCCGGTTATCTTTCCAAGGCGCGTCTCTATATTCCTAAGGTCTATCGCCAGGACACGGGTGCTAAGATGATCTTTTTCGAGATTGACCTGAAGCCCGCAATTGACGCAATCCCTGCAAAATAGCGTGCGTTTGATGCCCCGCTCAAAGGCGAAGCTCAGGATCGATCCTCCGTATGACAGGCAATTGCAGGGAATCCTGGCTTTTGCCAGCTTCTCTGATGCTGAGACTACGCTCCGGCGCTTGGAGAAACTTCGTCACGAATACTCCTCGGCGGGCGATAAGAAGGGTGTCGAACACTGCCGCCGAATCGCCCTCCAAGGCAGGCGGAGGGCCGAGCTGATCGGCCGTAACAAGAAGGTTCGGCTGCAAAAAAGGTTGCACAAACTGGAGATCGCAGCCTGGTTTTGCGTGTGGTTGGAAACTCCCGAGCTTTTTGAAGACTGGCTGGCACTGCGCAAGGGAACTACCGAATATCAAAGGCTGCAACAGTCGGAATCCTTGCGATTTCCCGAATAAAGGCGGACTAGAATGCCCGTGGATCTCAGACGAAGAATGAGCCAGGATTCCTTTCTGGACGCCCTCCAGTCTGAAATAGTGGCTGGAACGGAAAACCTGACTTCCTGGATAAAACACGTGGAGGACAGTGGCTCGATCGATAACCTGTTCGAGCTAGAAACGTGGCTGAGAGGCCTGCGTTGCTTTTTCGTGGCTCAATATCTTCCTTTAAGCAATTCGGAGCGAAAAGAGCTGGTTAGCCGGTCTTTCGGACCCGAGATTCGCATCGTGCGCCAGGCGGTGCAATTGTGTGAGGCCGCTGCCGGCGAGCTAATCAAGCATGGAAGGACCGATAAAGTCGAATTTGAGTCTTTTATTGAAAGCCAGCTGCGAATAGACAACGAGCTCGATTTTCACATCGGGAAGATTGTGGAGCAGCCGACGCCGCTGGATAGCCTGATCCTGCTTTCCGAATCACTAAACGACCTCCGGGTGATGATCGATGCGGTAACAGAGCCGGAGAGGCTCAGCTATCAGATGTTCCTCAGCCTGGGACGATGCTTCAGGCGGGACCTCCGCAACTGCCGCTATGTCGAAATGCTGCTGGCTCAGAGATTCCGCCTCCAGTATGATCGTGTCGACAACGCCGCACTGAGCGGGTTGCTTCATAACATCGAGGATGGCAAGATCCGCCGCGATGTGGCGCTCTCGCTGCTATGGCTGTTCCGTCTCCTGAAGTATCTGCAGCTCGTCTACCGTGATTTGCTTGCCGACCGCCCGCTCCGCCAATCGCTGGTTGTATTTTCCCTCCTGCACGCGGAAATGAACCAGCTCTCGGCTTTTTTAAAGGCGCATTTTTACAGAGGCAGAGACACCGGATACTCTCTCCGGAACGCGGCAGAGCTGATTGTGTACTCCCTCAAGATGGAATCGGGGCGAACGCTCGAGCGCGAACTGATTTTTGCCTCGCGCGAAACAGATCCCGGCGCACTTTACGCGAAGATCGAAAACAGCCACGGCATGCTGCGCAACTGCTACCAGAGCTGCGTCGTAACGGTTGCTCAGGCGTTCGACAAGAACTTCGACGGCAGGGCTGTCTTTCCCTCGATGTTGGAGAGTATGCAGAAAGCTCAGAAGCTCCACCGGGACCTCTGGGACCTCAGGCAATACCTGAGGGACATCCTGCAAAACAGATCTGCAATGGATACCAACAGCGTCGTTGAGCGCATTGCTGCGTTCTGCGAAGCTTCTCTTCGCTACCTGATGTATCGCGACTGGGGAGAGTTCGAACGACTGTCGGACGCACTTGTTGCCGCAACCAATCCGATGGAAGTGCGCGCGCTGCTGCGTAAGTTCACGACTTTTTTGGAAACGCTGCTGGCGGAAGTCTCAAAACGCAGCGTTCTGAAAGAATCTGCGCGCGATGAAGTCCCCCCTTTCTAACCCGCAAACATCACACTATCGAGGCGCAAAGGGAAATCGGGCCGCAGTCTCCTTTTTCTCTGCGTCTTCGCAGTGTTTAATGCATCTTCAGCATATAGTATCATCCCACGCGAGAGCTGGAGCGCTTCATGAAAACGGGCTGGAAACGATTCTTCGTCTGGTCGTCGATAGGGAGCCTTGCCCTGGGTGCCACCGTGGCTCTGGCAAGAAAGACGCGGAAGCAGCAGGCACCGCCTCTCATCTGCGAGAAGTTACCCGACAACTGCCTGAGGCTTACCATCTGGACCGAACGATTCCTGGTGCAAAGGAATGGTCACCGCTTTCCTGCCCATGACAGGTATTTCCTCCAACGGACGCAGTTCAAGGTGTGGAGTATGCTGGAGGTTCCAGAGGTTTCGGATCCGGAAGGAAGAGCGGGCATTCCCGTATTTCACGTTACTCATCTGCGGCTCGTAGAAGTCAACGAAGGAGAGCAGGTTCGGGATCAGGAGGAAACCCTCGATCGCTTCTATGGAACGGTTACGGTGGTCGACGAATCGGGGAACGCCCGTGCAAAGAATTCGATAGCCCGTGGGGAGATGCTCGAGATCCGCAAGTGCAATGTTGGCGGGGCGGTCAACGGAGTGGAGACGGGGGAAGTCCATCGCTCGAGCGGCCGTATCCTAAACTACCGTTTCGAATACACACAGGGAGGCCAGGATGGAAGACAATCTTCTGAACAACCTTCCCGGAACCCGTGATCTCCTGCCGGACGAAATGTCCCGCTGGCAGTTGGTAGAGGACAACGCGCGACGGATTTTCGCGCAGTACGGCTTTCAGGAGATTAGAACCCCGATCTTCGAAGCAACCGAATTGTTTGCTCGGGGCATCGGCGGCGACACCGACATCGTGGGCAAGGAGATGTACACTTTCCAGGACCAGAGCGGCAAGTCCATCACTCTGAGGCCCGAAGCTACCGCCTCCGTCGTGAGGGCATACGCGCAGCACAGCATGTACCGAGGCGCAGGTCTGACAAAGCTGTACTACCTCGGGCCCATGTTCCGACACGAAAAGAAGCAGAAAGGGCGCTGGCGCCAGTTCTACCAGATTGGCGCAGAGGCCCTGGGCTCGGATAATCCGGCGATCGAGTCGGAGGTCATCGAAATGGTCCTCCAGTTGCTGGCGTCGATGAGGGTTGCCACCCGGCTTTTGATCAATTCGGTCGGCGATCCCAACTGCAGGCCGCGTTATGTCGAACTCCTGCGCCAGGAGTTGCGCCAGCACCTGCCGCATCTCTGCGAGGATTGCCGGCGGCGCAATGAGACCAACCCCCTGCGCGTTCTGGACTGCAAGGTAGAAAGCTGCCAGCCCTACATTCAACGCCTTCCGAAGATTACGGATCATCTATGCGAGGAGTGTGCCCGGCACTTCAGAGCTTTCAGAGATCATCTGGAAGAGGCGGGTATAGGTTACGAGATAGTTCCCAGGCTCGTGCGCGGCCTAGATTACTACGTCAGAACCGCCTTCGAGATCGTAAGCGGAGGTCTCGGTGCGCAAAATGCTCTTGTCGGCGGCGGGCGCTATGATGGCTTGTCCGAAGTCCTGGGAGGCCCGCACGTGCAAGGCTTCGGCTTCGCAATGGGCCTGGATCGGCTCGTGATGATCCTTCCCGAGGAGCTGTATTCGGGGATCGCCTGGAGACCGGAGGTATTCGTAGCCTTTCTCGGCGATGCGGCATTCAAATTGGCGCTGTCCATCGCCCGGGCGCTGCGAGGGCACGGGCGGAGCTGCTATGTCGAGTTTTCCGGTGGCAGCCTGAAGAGCCAGTTGCGCCTGGCGAATAAGCTCAGGGCCCAGCATGTCCTCATCATCGGCGAAGACGAACTCGCCCGAGAGAAATATCAGATCAGGCGAATGGTGGACTCCACACAATGGGAAATCACACTGCCTGAGCTAATTAGATACCTGCAATTGCGTCAACCTTGAGATAAGTCTCTGTGTCCTCCGCGTCTTTGTGGTGTTTTTTTGAAAAGGCACCACAGAGACACGGAGGACACAAAGAATGAGATCCAGAATGAGCAAAATCCGCGTTCTTCCCGAGATCCTTGCCAACAAGATCGCAGCGGGTGAGATCGTGGAACGCCCAGCATCGGTGGTCAAGGAACTAATGGAGAACTCCATCGATGCGGGATCGCGATCGGTCCAGATCTCAATCGAATCCGGCGGCAAGAAGCTCATCCTCGTTCGCGATGATGGGGAAGGCATGAGCCAGGATGACGCCATTCTGGCTTTCGAGCACCACGCTACAAGCAAGCTTCTGAAGGTCGAGGACTTGGGAGCGATAGCCACGCTTGGCTTCCGTGGAGAGGCACTTCCATCCATCGCTTCCATTTCACGTCTGACCCTGAGAACTCGGCAAGCCGCAGAGGCCGATTCCGTCCCCGGCACCGAGGTCGAGATCCAAGGAGGAACAATCCGTTCGGTTAAGCCGATATCCTGGGACCGCGGCACTGAGGTGACGGTACGTGACTTGTTCTTCAACGTGCCGGCGCGACGCAAGTTCCTGCGTTCCAACGAAACCGAACTGGGACACATTACGCGTCTCGCAACCCACTATGCGCTTGCGCATCCGGAAATCCGCTTTGTTCTGGAAAGCGAAGGCCGGGCGCTGATATCTGTCGCTCCCGTACAGAACGTCCGAGAAAGGGTCTACCAGCTTTTCGGCGATGGATTTCTGGACAATCTGGTAGAGCTTTCCGGCCGCGTCGGTGAGATTATCGTTCATGGCTTCACCTCGCGGCCGCACGAACAGCGGACCAACCCTTATTCTCAGTTTTTCTATGTCAACCGCAGGATGGTGCGCGACAAGGTGATTACAAGCGCTATTCGACAAGCCTACAGGAACTGCATCCCGGCCTCGGCTTATCCGGTGGTTCTGCTGTTTGTGGAATTGCCTTACGATGAGGTGGATGTCAACGCTCATCCTGCCAAAACCGAGATTCGGTTCAGGCAGCAGAATGTGGTGCATGACCTGGTTCGCGACAGCATCGAGCGCGCTCTTGTGCAGAGCAAATCCATTCCGGTTTACGAACATCGCAGCAGCGTCTGGCCGGCAAGCGGAGCCGCACCTTCAGTGTCCGGCAGCACTCCAGTCGAGACAAAAACGCCGCCGCCGCCGAGTCCGTTTGATTTCACGCCTCCATCGGCCGCGCCGGATGCATTTCAGCGTGCCTTTAACTATCCGTTTCGGGAGGTGCCGACAACAGCAACGCCTGCGAGTGACGATCACAACCTGATGAAGATCCGGGCGGATATGCTGTTCGACGCACCGTCGAGCGAGGCCCGTCCTTTTCACTCCGCCGGGGTGCGTATCCTCGGACAGATCCAGGACAGTTACATCATCGCGTCCGACAATTCTGGATTGCTGATCATCGATCAACACGTGGCTCACGAGCGGATTCTCTACGAAAAGCTCGCGAGCGCCATGCATCGCAATTCCGTGGAGACTCAGGGGCTTCTGGTTCCCCTCACGCTCGAACTCCCGCCGCATCAAATCGCTATCCTCGAGGGAGTGCTGCCCGAGCTGAATCGGAATGGCTTCCAGGTGGAGCGTTTTGGCGGGAACACAGTCCTGATCCGGTCGGTACCTGCTATTGCCAAAGACTCCGATTGCCAGAGACTTTTAACCGAGATTTTGGAAGGATTGGAGTCCGAAGAGAGGACTCACGATTTGGATCGGATCCGGGACAGGATCGCCGTGAGCATGGCGTGTCGTGCCGCCATCAAGGTGCACATGCCGCTAACCATGGAAAAGATGCAGTGGCTGCTCGATGAGCTCACACAGACCCGCATGCCCACGAACTGTCCCCACGGCAGGCCTGTCATCCTGCGGTTCAGCCTCTACGAAATCGAACGTAACTTCGGCCGGATTTAAAGAAATAATGACGAATTACGAATGACGAATACCTTGGCGGTTTTTTTATTCGTCATTTTTAACCTCATTTAGATTGCCTGTATCCTTCTTCAAAGGGTGGAGATGGCACCCATCCGCCGGAACTTCTGGTAGCGCTGCTCGCACAATTCCGCTCCGGATTTTCCGAGCAGGGACTCAAGAGCCCGCTTGAGGCAGGTATCGAGGAGTTTTGCTGCAGCGTCGTAATTCGTTTGTGCTCCACCCGGCGGCTCCGGCACGATCTCATCGAGGATTCCGAAGGACAGCAGATCGTTGGCGGTGAGCTTGAGCGCCTCAGCGGCTGCCTCCACGTGCTCCTGATCTTTCCAGAGAATTGCGGAGCAGCCTTCGGGCGAGATAACGCTGTAGATCGCGTTTTCTTGCATCAGAATGTAGTTGCCAACGGCAATTCCCAAAGCACCACCGCTCCCGCCTTCGCCGATGACGCAGACAATCACGGGAACCTGGAGGCGGGACATTTCACGCAGGTTGTAAGCAATCGCTTCGGCCTGTCCGCGCTCCTCAGCACTCACGCTCGGATATGCGCCCTGCGTATCTACGAAGCTGATGATCGGACGAGAGAACTTTTCCGCGAGTTTCATTGCCCGGATTGCCTTTCGATACCCCTCGGGATGCGAACAGCCGAAGTTGCGATATTGGCGTTGTTTTATGTCGCGCCCCTTTTGCTGGCCGACAACCATGACAGGGTGCCCGTGATAGACGGCCGTTCCGGTCACCATGGCCGGGTCGTCGCCGAAGCGCCGGTCGCCGTGAATCTCTGAAAAACTCTGGAAGATGCGCTCGAGGTAGTCCAACGTGTAAGGGCGCGCATCGTGGCGCGCCATCAGAGTCTTTTCCCAGGCGGTACTTGCCTGGTGGGCTTCTTTGCGGAGGCGTTCCACCTCGGCGCGCAGCTTGTCAATTTCCGCTTGTTCGGATCCCTGCTCTTCCTTCATTGGCGTTCCGATCGACAATCAGTTCAACACCAGAACCGAACCGGGGCCGCAGATGCTCTCGATCTGCCGGATCAGTTCGGGGCTCGACTTCACTTTCACAAAATCTGAGGACTGGATGGTAACACGGAAATCATGCGGATGGTACAGCTCTAGATCAACCCCGGTCTCTCCTGGATTCCTGTCGAGCAGACGCTGCAGCTCTGTGGCCGCAGCGGGTGACAGGCTGAGAACAGCTGCGCGAATGCAGAGGATCCTGGCGTTTCGCTCGGCAATGCCGGACAAAGGCTGAATATCGGAAGCAATGATCTTGCGGCTGTTTTCATCTTCAACCTCGAAGCGGCCCGATACGAGCACGGGAGTGTCGGTCTCCAGGAAGGGCTCGAATTTAACATAGGAACTGGGAAAGACAACCGTTTCAACCGCACCGGTAAGATCTTCGAGTGTGAAGACGGCCATGAGATCTCCCTTGCGGGTCCGGCGCGTGCGGGAATCCGTGACGATGCCCGCGACTTTGCACTCCGCACTTTTGCCCTCACCTATAATTTCGGCGAGACTCTTCCTGGCGAAGCGCGAGAGTTCGGCCCCAAAGCGGTCCAGCGGGTGGCCGGAAACGTAGTAACTCAGTGTTTCTTTTTCGAAGGCCAGGCGCTGTTCCAGCGACCACTCCGGAATGTCCGGGGGCTGCGTCTCAGGTATCGCCGCTTGCCCGCCGAGGAGATCGCTGAACAACCCCTTCTGGCCGCTCTCGCGATCGCGCTGGACTTTCTGCCCATGCTCGATGGCGGCATCGGCCATGTCCATCAGCTGTGACCGCTTCCATCCCAACGAGTCCAGGGCTCCGCCCTTAATGAGGCTCTCGAGAACGCGCTTGTTGACTGCGCGCGAATCGACCTCCTCGCAGAATTGGAAGAGGCTTCGGAAACGGCCTCGCTGGCTGCGGTACTGGAGTATCGAGCGGATGGCGCCCTCACCCACGTTGCGAATTGCCAGCATACCAAAGCGAATCTTGCCGCCCAGCGAGTGAAAGTTCAGCTCGCTCTCATTAATGTCCGGCGGCAGGACCGGGATCCCCATGTCCTTGCACTCGGCAATATACATAACGATTTTTTCCGTATTGCCGATTTCGCTCGAGAGAAGCGAGGCCATGAACTGCACCGGGAAGTGCACTTTCAGATAGGCAGTCTGATAGGCAAGAAGGGCATAGGCGGTGCTGTGCGACTTGTTGAAGCCATATTCGGCGAAGTCCTCCATCAGGTCGAAGACCTGGACAGCAGTTTTTTCGGGGATCTTGTTCTTCTTTGCTCCTTCGATGAACTGGTCGCGCATCGCGGCCATGATCGAGGCCTGTTTCTTTCCCATGGCCTTGCGCAAGACATCCGCCTCGCCGAGAGAGAAGCCGGACATCTTGCTGGCGATCTGCATCACCTGTTCCTGGTAGACAATGACCCCATAGGTTTCCTTCAGAGTTTCCTCAAGGACAGGATGCAGATAACGGACTTCGATCAATCCGTGCTTTCGCTTGATAAAGTCCGGAATCATCTGCATCGGGCCGGGGCGATAGAGCGCGTTTAATGCGATCAGATCCTCGAAGCGCTCGGGCTTCAGTCGACGCAACTCGGCTTTCATGCCGCCGCTCTCAAATTGGAAGATCCCGTTGGTCCGCGCCTCGGAGAAAAGCTCGTACACCTTCGTATCGTTGAGCGGAATCGATGACAGGTCGAGGTCAATCGCTTTCTCTTCACGCACTCTCTTGACTGTATTGTCAATGACGGTCAACGTCGCCAGAGCCAGGAAGTCCATTTTCAGGAGTCCAATGGCCTCAAGATCCTTCATGCTGAACTGGGTCGTGATTTCTTCCTTGTTTGATTTGTAGAGCGGAATCAGCTCCACCAGCGGCTTTGGAGCAATCACTACGCCAGCCGCGTGCGTGGACGCATGGCGAGAAAGTCCTTCGAGCTTCTTCGCAATCGCGATCAACTTCTCGATCTGCGGATTCTTCATCTCCTCTTTGAGTCGGGGCTCCTGCTCCAGGGCTTTGTCGATCGTAGCATTGAGTTCATTGGGGATGAGCTTTGCTATGCGATCCACTTCGGCGTAAGGAATATCCAGGCTTCTACCGACATCGCGGATCACACCCTTGGCCGCCATCGTCCCGAATGTAATAATCTGGCAGACGTTATCGCGCCCATATTTGCGCGCCACGTAGTCGATGACTTCCGCACGCCGGTTCATGCAGAAGTCCATATCTATGTCCGGCGGCGCGATGCGCTCGGGGTTGAGGAAACGCTCGAAGAAGAGCTCATACTGCAGCGGGTCGATCTCCGTAATCCGCAGGCTATAGGCCACTAGGCTGCCGACGACCGAACCCCGGCCCGGTCCCACTGGAATCGAGTGGTCTCGCGCATACTTGATCAAATCCCAGACGATGAGAAAGTAGCTCGAAAACTTCATCTGCTTGATCATCTCGATTTCGAACGCGAGCCTTTCCTCATAGGCTTTTAAAGGATACTTGAGGTGTCCCTGTGCCGCGAGCTGCTCGAGGTGCTTTCTCCGCTCTGCGTATCCCTCGCCAACCACCTTCTCGAAGTAGCTATCGGATGTGTATCCTGCCGCTACCTCAAACGGGGGTAGCGGCTGAGATGTCTCGATCGTGAGGTTACAGCGCTCGGCTATCCTCACCGTATTCAGCATGGCCTCGGGTAGATGTCCCCAGACATCCCCCATCTCCTCGCTGGATTTAAAGTAAAACTGGTCGGTTGCATAGTGCATTCGGTCGGTTTCCTGGACAGTCTTGCCGGTGCCGATGCAAAGCAGGACGTCATGTGCAACGCTGTCGTCCCTCCGCAGATAGTGGGAGTCGTTCGTGCACACAAACGGAATCCCGGTTGTCTTGGAGATGTGGAGAAGGCTTGGATTCACCCTGCTCTGCGCGGGCAGCCCGTGATCCTGAAGCTCGAGATAGAAATTGCCGGAGCCGAATATGTCCCGAAGCGCAGCGGCTTCCTCTACTGCGGCGTCGAACTGGTCCATCTGCAGCAACTGGGGGACGGAACCTTTCAGGCATCCTGAAAGGGCGATGAGTCCTTTACTGTATCGCGACAGAAGCTCTTTGTCGATTCGCGGCTTGTAGTAGAAGCCCTCCATGTAACCATACGAAACCAGCTTGCTCAGGTTTTGATAGCCGGCCGTGTCCTCCGCCAGCAGAATAAGGTGATTCGACTGATCGCCGCCGCCGGTCTTCTTGTGGCGGCTTTCCTTTGCTACATATATCTCACAGCCAATAATGGGCTTCAGACCTTGCTTTCGAGCCGTGGTATAAAACTGGACGGCGCCGAAAAGATTTCCGTGATCGGTAATCGCCATGGCAGGCATCCCCATGGCGATCGCAGCCTCTACCAACTGGTCCACCTTGGAAGCGCCGTCCAGCAGGCTATAGTCGGAATGATTGTGAAGATGAATGAATGGCGTGCGCTCTGTCACTTTCTACTCCCACTCGATCGTTCCAGGGGGCTTTGATGTTACGTCGAATACAACTCGATTGATGCCTCGCACCTCGTTGACAATCCTGTTGGAGATGTTTTCGAGGATTTCATAAGGAAGCTTGGCCCAATCCGCCGTCATGCCGTCCTGGCTTGTGACCACCCGAAGTGCCGCGACGTTTTCGTATGTCCGGTCGTCCCCCATGACGCCGACCGTGCGGATAGGAAGCAGGACCGCAAATGCCTGCCATAGCTGGCGCGTCAACCCCTCGCGCTCGATCTCTTCCTGTACTATCGCGTCGGCTTCGCGGAGAAGCGCCAGACGCTCGCGCGTGACGCTGCCGAGGATTCGAACGGCCAGGCCAGGCCCCGGGAAGGGCTGCCGGTAGACGAAGCGCGGATCCATACCAAGCTCTTCTCCAACCTTGCGAACCTCATCCTTGAACAACTCACGCAAGGGCTCTACCAGTTCGAGCTTCATGTCAAGGGGCAGCCCGCCGACGTTGTGGTGTGATTTAATCAGCGCGGACGGACCCCTCACGGAAGTGGACTCGATCACATCGGGATAAAGCGTACCCTGAACGAGGAATCTCAGATCGCCCAGCTTGCGCGCTTGCTCCTCGAATACGCGGATGAATTCATCTCCAATGATCTTCCGCTTCTGCTCCGGATCCTCGATCCCCTCCAGCCGCACCAGGAAGCGTTCGCTGGCATCCACCCCGATCACCTTCAGGTGCAGCCGACCGTGGAAGTTTTCCATAACGGAAGAGAATTCGTCTTTGCGGAGGAGGCCATTGTCAACGAAGACACAGGTTAGACGGTCACCAACGGCTTTATGAACGAGAAGCGCAGCCACCGAAGAATCCACGCCACCGCTCAAAGCGCAAAGGACATTGTCCGCGCCTAGCTGTTTGCGGATCTCTTTGACGGAGGCATCGACAAACGCCGACATCGTCCAGTCGCGTTTGCAGCCGCACGCATGCGTGAGGAAATTCAACAGGATTTCCTTTCCATGGTGTGTATGGACCACTTCCGGATGGAATTGGAGACCCCAAATCTTTCGTTCCTCATTCGCCGCGGCGGAGACAATATCCCCCGATCGCGCCAGAACACGGAAGCCGGGTGGCAGAACGTCCACGCGGTCCCCGTGACTCATCCAGACTTGAAAGCGGTTTGGAAGACCAGAGAAGAGTGTATCGCTCTCGAGCAGGTCAACAATCGCTTTACCGAACTCCCGCTGGTTTCCGGGCACAACCTTCCCACCCAAAGTTCTGGAGACGAGCTGAAGTCCATAACAGATCCCGAGCGTCGGAATGCCAAGCCGAAAACACTCCGCGGGAAGGGAGGGACTCCCGTCACGACAGACGGAATCCGGCCCTCCGGATAAAATGACGCCCACGGGACGCGAAGCCCTTATCCTCTCAAGGGCGGAAGAGTAGGGAATGATCTCGCAGTAAACCGAGAGTTCCCGAACGCGGCGCGCGATCAACTGGGTGTACTGAGAGCCAAAATCCAGAATAAGGATACATTCGCGGTGAATGATTGTCTCCTGGGTCTAATTAGAACCAAAACATGCGGCAGGCATACAATACTGCACGAAGCGCCCATTTTCAACGGTTGCAAATCTCCGTGCTCTCTGTGTGTCTGTGGTGCTATTCTCTGGGCTCAGCCATGTTTTCCGATCCCTGGTTTCTCTTCCTGATGTTCATAGTTTTTTTTGTTGTGGTCCTTCGCTGGGTCCGTCTCGTTGGCAAAAACCGAACCATCCCGTTCTCCAGCTTCAACTGGTTGCCCGTCACCAACAACTCCGGCGAATTGACCGTAAGAGTGAACCTCGTGATGAGAGGGTTGGCTCTGCTCGCCGTGGTTCTGCTTATTGCGGGCATCGGAACCGAAAGGCCGCCACGGCAGGCCACTCCAGCGCCACCGGCACTCGTGATCGTTCTCGATGTATCAAGCTCGATGACCGCCGATGATTTTTCGCCTTCGAGTCGCCTTGAAGAGGCAAAAAAACACTTGAAGGAATTCGTCGAGTCAAACCGGCATGTCGAGATGGGTCTGATCCTTTTCGCCGCATCGCCGCAACTCAGGCTGCCCATAACGCCGAATTCCGCGATGCTGGCGAAGGCACTGGAGAGTGCTCAACCCGCGGATTTTGACGAGGACGGGACCGCCATTGGAAGCGGTATCGCCAGTGCGGTCAACCGGCTTCGCGGCGGGCGATGGGGTGAACGCAGGATTCTGCTGATTACAGACGGCATGAGCAATCGCGGCACCCTGTCGCCGCTCGATGCGGCAAGACTGGCCCGGCTTTTTGGCATTCGCATCGACGTCATCGGAATCGGCACGGATGCCGTGTCGCAGTTCTGGGTGCCAAATCCCGAGGGCCTGCAAACAAAGGTGGAGGCCCGCATCGATATCGATGACAAGACCTTGGAATCTCTGGCCTCGGAAACGGGAGGTAAGTACCAACGAGTGCGAAATTCCGGTGAATTGCTTCGCGCGCTTTCGGCGCTTGCTCCAATGTCTCACCCGCCCAAGATAACTGATGCGAAGGAGCAGAGCCGGCGATGGGCTATGATCCTTTCCCTTGTCGCGCTCTGCTTGTTAGTGCTTGAATTCCTTACCGCCCACTTCGTTTTTTCAGTGCTTCCGGAGTAAGGCCATGCACTGGCTCTATCCATCCTGGCTGTGGGCACAGATTCTGCCACTGCTCATCTCTTATGCTGCCATCCTCGCCCATCGTTTCGAGCGCCGACGGCTGGGGCGGTTTGGTGACTCTCAGATCCTTGGCGTTCGATGGAAAACGAGCTGGCGCATCGTGAGGACTTTGCTTTTGGTTTTGGGAGTTGGTTGCGTGACTGCCATTCTGGCCGGTCCCTATAGGGAGACGCGCAAATCTCAAGGATCACTCCCTCTAATAGAGATACTCCTGGACTTCAGATCTTCCGGGGAGCCCGGCAGAGAAGCGGAAATTCAGTGGGAAGATCTCTGCGATGCCGTCGATTCTCTCGTTGGAATGTCGCCTTTGGCCAAATATTCCGTATATCGCCCGGGCAACCCGGTGGAGTTGATGATTCCCGATACCTTTGACACGCAGGGGCTGCTCATGGTTTTAAACGCCTCCCCGCCGCCCGATACCAAAGGATCCTCAGACCGGATCGAGGAATGTCTCGCCGCGCTCCTGTCGCCGCCGACAGAAGAAAAAGCCCGGCGTCTCGTCGTAATTACTACCCGCACGCGCGACGAGATCACACGTTTGTGGCTGTCGGCAACACAGCCGAGGATCCGGCCCATGTTTCTCAGGATACGTGCAGAAGCAAACTCTGCCGAATATGCAATCCCTGGAGAGAGTGAGAATTGGGTTTGGAGCACACAACCGGGAATTGTGCGCAGCTACGAGCAAAATGGGGATGACGGCTTGCGCCGGCCTTCGCTGTGGAAGCGTCTTAGCGAAATACAGCTTTTTGCCTTTGCAGCTTTTGTTTTGCTATCGATTGAGTTCGTTTACCCTGTTTTTGCGCCATCAGCAAGCGGCGGAGGAAGGGAACTTGACTAAGCGCCTGCTATTGCTCTGTGCTTGCTTCCTTCTCGAGGCGTCAGCAAAGAGCGCTTTCTCTGCCGAAGAGACAAACCGTTTTTTTGTCAGTACCATTTCGCGCGATCTTGAAATTGTGGCCGAGGTGAGTACCACAGATCCCTTGGTAGGACAGCAACTCAGCGTCATATACAGCCTGCGCGCTGCGCAGGCGCTTTCGGCTGTGGATGTAGACCCTCAACAGTACTCTGGGTTCTGGACTGTGTTGGCTCCGCTTCCAGAGCAGCCGCGCTCGACCGTCCGTTTCATAGAGGGAAGACGAGTCTACGAATTCTTGCTGCGTCAGCTAATCGCGTTTCCCCTCTGGGCGGGTTCGCTCGAGCTTCCTCCTTTGCGTGTAAAGGTCAAGCGCGTCGATTCTCGGGCCTCATCTCCCGACGCGTGGGATGTGATTGGCATATCCGCTCCCATCCTTTTGAAAGTGAATCCGCTTCCGCCGGCAGTAGAGTACTCCAGCATGCCGCCGTTTGTAGGAGAGCTGGAGGGATCACTGCTCGAAGACAAGCGCAGCGAACGTTTTGAACTGCTCTTGGAGCTCAGGGGAACAGTCAATCTGGCGCTTCTCAAACCGGAGGAATGGCTGAAGGCTCCCGATCAAGTCAGGTTTATCGTCCGGCTAAAGGATTGGGATAACATCATTCAGACCCGTGATACAGGCGACACCCGACAATTGAGCCTGCTCCAGCGCAGGAATTGGTCGATCCACGTTGCTGGCCGGCCGGTGGCGAGCTTGCATATCGAGGATATCGCTATTCCCCTCTTTCAGCCGAATTCAGGGCACTGGACCTCTGTTCGAATTAAGGGTCTAGACCTGGCCAGAGGTTCCGCGGCCTGGACGGCCGAAGACTCGCAAACGAATCCTACGCAGGAGCACGACGGTGTGTTGCAGGGTCCTTGGCGAAGGGCGTTACTCACTGGATTGATAGGCGCGACTTTGCTGCTTTTCCTGGTTATCATTTTCTTGAAACAGTGGATGTGGCGAAGGCGCTTGTATAGTAGCAAGTGGTCGAGCCATGTGCTCGCCTCTTTGGAGAAAAAGCTGCACACGTCCCCCCGGTCCTTTCTGGACCTGGCGCATAAAGTCCTGGTTCGTTATGCCAAGGAGAAACAGGCTCCGGCTGTCAAAATGACCGCCAATGAAACCTTTGATCGCTGCTGGCATCTTGTCGAACACCACCGTTTCAGCTCGGCACCGCCCTCGCAGATCGCACAGGTGGAGATCCTGGCAGCCCTGAGAACTCTCATCCATGAGCCACCCCCGGAGATACAGAGCTCAGTGAGATAATCCTCCGCGCAACGAACAACACAGAGAGAGATCCAGGACACGGATTTACGCGGATTTCCCTGGAGCGGCATAGCCGCAACCAATTTGCTTGGTGTCCTTGGCGCTCTTGGTGTCTTTGCGGTGAGGTTTTTAGAATGACACCACAAAGACGCCAAGAACACCAAGACCACAAAGATTTCTTGCAAAAAAGGCAAGGATTTGTACGTCAGTGGTACGGATCGGACGAGCTCTTGCTTCCAGCGCATGGACCGGCCGTTCGCGCCGCAACGTATTTGCCCGAGAGAGGAAATCCCTGAGTTCAGGCAAATCCGTGCCCAGGAACTCCCTCAGATTCTCTGTATCCTGCTTATGATGACTCCCCCTCCAAATTGCACCCAATCCCCACGTTGACGCTAGGCCATGATGACACTATTATGACTTCGTGGTGCGTATTCAAATAAAGTTGACGGAAGAACAGCACAGGCACCTCAAACGTTGGGCTGCCCGTCTCGGAATTTCCTTTGCCGAGGCGGTCCGGCGTTGTGTTGCCGACCGGTTATTGGCTGAAAAGGCCCTTTCGAACCGAAAAACACTGATCCACGACGCTCTGGAGATTCTCGACAAGTATGAGGATCCAGAGGGATTGTCACATGTGGCAATCGACCATGATCGGCACTTTGCAGAGGCCGGCTTCCGGCTGCTGTCGGTGCGAGGCAGATGACACCCACCCTCCGGCCCGGCCATGCCGTTCAATTTCCGCATCAATTCCAGCAGCTACGCCGCGCGTTTCACTGTCTGCGGAGGACAGCCTGCTCGGCGCTGAACAGAAATATTCCATTGCCTGGAGTCGCCGCCGATGCCGGGAAGCAAATTTCCCGATTTATCGCCCTTTGGGCATCCATTACAGGATGAGTGTTTGAGCAGAGCGAGGGTTGTAGATGGAAATCTTTGCCGCAATAGTGCTGGGAATAATCCAGGGTTTGACGGAGTTTCTGCCAGTGAGCAGTTCAGCGCACCTTATCCTGATACCATGGATCGCGGGCTGGAAACCGGAGGGGCTTTTTTTTGATGTATCCCTTCACGTCGGCACCGCTGTGGCGATCCTTGCCTACTTTTGGGCTGATTGGGTTGAACTTGCGAAGGAAGTGATTCTTGGATTCGCGGAGGGTAAGCCGCTGGGTAATCCCAAGCGGAGGTTGGCATGGTTCCTCGTGGTCGGGACGCTGCCGGCGATGGCTGTCGGCTTGACTCTGGAGAAATCAGTCGAAGACAACCTGCGTTCGCCTCTGGTTACGGTATTCACACTGATTGTTTTCGGCGCTTTGCTTTATTATGCCGAACGCCTGAGCAGGCAGGATCGTTCCCTGGATCAGTTTGAGTGGGGAGATTCCATTTGGATCGGCCTGAGTCAGGCACTCGCGCTGATCCCCGGCGTCTCGCGCAGCGGGATCACCATCAGCACCTCCATGCTACGAAACGCCGATCGTTCCGCGGCCGCGCGCTTTTCCTTTCTGCTTTCGACGCCGGTGATTGTGGGAGCCGGGATTCTCCAAGGCTGGCGGTTCGTCAAGGTCCTGCGGCATCCTGCCCTGATGGCCGCCGGCAATCCGGGCATCGTGGAGATCAAGTGGGCCGTGCTCGTGGCGGGAATAGTCAGTGCAGCAGTAACCGGGTTTTTATGCATCCGATACTTTCTGCGCTACCTTCAGTCCCACAGCTTTGTCCCGTTTGTGGTCTATCGCTTTATACTCGCAGTGATAGTCCTGCTGTTCTACCTCCGACACGGGGGCTAGCTTGCATGTCGGCTTTTCTCCAATCCGAGCAGGCACGCGCAGTTTTTGTCGCCGCGGTCTCTGTGGTTAGAAGAAACAGCATGTCCGGTGCTAAAATTGAAAGCATGATTTCTGTACCCGAAGAGATTCTCTGGGATTATGAGGAGGCTCCCCCGGATCTGCTTTGGCGCCTGCAGCGCATTGCGGACCTTTTTCCGCTCTGCGGTGGCGACCGTCAGACCGTGGAACTTCTGTACAGGCATCGGAATGAACTCAAACTCGACGACGCCACGAGGGAGCTCATCGAGGAATACTCCCTCGCGTGGCAGGCGAGGGAGTCGATCTCCCGTTCCTTGGAGTAGTAATCCTCATCGCGCGAGTGCGGCCACCGCGGGACTACGCTAAGCTTATCCTTTCGAAATGAATTGATCTCGGGCTGGCGCTGCCGTGAGGTACTCTCACTTCTTCCCGTCGGGCTCAGTCCCTCGGCGCAGGCGGGCCTTCTTTTCCTTTATGCTCTCAAGGATCTCCTGAATCTTTCGCTCCATGCCCTGGTCCGTGGGATGGTAGTACTGCCGCCCACGCAGTGATTCCGGAAGGCAATCCATGTCGGCCACCTTATCTTTCAAATCGTGCGCGTACTGGTAGCCCTTTCCGTAGCCGAGGTCTTTCATCAGGCTGGTGGGTGCGTTGCGAATGTGAAGCGGCGGAGGCTCGTTGAAGCTGCTCTGAACTTCATCGACAACCTTCGAGTAGGCAGTATAAAGGGCATTGGATTTCGGGGCCACGGACAGGTAAACCGCGGCCTGTGCGAGGGCCAGCTTGCATTCGGGCAACCCCACCAAGCGAACTGCCTCCGTTGCGTTTAGAGCTACACTAAGCGCCCGCACATCCGCCAGCCCGACATCTTCCGAGGCGAAGCGGACCATGCGGCGCGCTATGTAAACCGGATCCTCGCCCGCTTCCAGCATTCTTCCCAGCCAATACAGGGCCGCGTCCGGATCGCTGTTGCGCATGGATTTGTGCAGCGCGGAGATGAGGTTGTAATGCTCCTCGCCGGCCTTGTCGTAAAGAAGGATCTTGTGCTGCAGTGCGGACTCCAGATCCCCGGTGGTGAGCCTCGCGGGCCGTTCGTCCGTGCGGCCTAGTGTCAGTGCAACGGCGATCTCGAGCGCATTCAATGCGATCCTGGCATCCCCATCAGCGAAGAGGGAGAGGTTATGCAGGATCTCATCGGGCACTTCGACCGGGGTGTTGCCCAATCCCCGCTCTTTATCTTGAAGGGCACGTCTGAGAATCTCCTCGATGTCTGCCGGTATAAGAGGATTGAGGACATAGACTTTGATCCTGGAAAGCAGCGCACCGATCACCTCAAAAGACGGATTCTCGGTGGTCGCACCGATGAGTATGATCACTCCGGATTCCACGTAGGGAAGAAAAGCGTCCTGCTGTGCCTTATTGAATCGGTGGATTTCATCCACGAATACGATGGTCCTGCCGTGCGCTCTACGGAAATGGGCTTCGGCTTCCGCCATAACTGTCTTGATTTCTTTGATTCCAGAGAGAACAGCACTGTAGGAGACGAAGGGCGTTCGGGTTTCCTTTGCGATGATTCGTGCCAGAGTGGTCTTGCCTGTTCCTGGAGGTCCCCACATAATTATAGACATGAGCTGGTCTCTCTTGACCATCTCACGCAGGACTTTTCCGTCACCGATCAGGTGCTTTTGTCCAACAACCTCATCGAGCGTGCGTGGCCGGATTCTCTCCGCAAGAGGTATATCCGCTGCCGGCACGGCTTTGGAAGGTTCCGGAAATAAGGACCTCGTCATAGTTGCGCCCTCGGGCGAGACGGCCGGCCAAGCGATGCGTGACACGGAGATGGCGTCGGGTCATCCTTGGCGGCCCGCTTTGGCACGCTGCCGGAAAGCTTCGAAAAGCACAAGAGCACCGGCAGTCGCTACATTGAGAGATTCTACTCCAGGGGCCATCGGAATGCGGATGCTTTCCATGTCCGCCCATGCGGCGTTAATAATGCCTCGTCCCTCATTCCCGAGGAGGATTGCGCTGCCCCTCGTGTAATCCACGTCGGAATAAGAGCGCTCGCCTCGCGCATCGGTCAGACAGGGAGTAATGGAATGAACCCGGCAGAATGAGAGGAACTCGGATGGGTCAAGACGATCTATTACCGGAAGGCGAAAGAATCCTCCGGCGCTGGCCCGGATCGCCTTGGGATTTCTAGGAGATACGGTTCCAGCCGTGGTACAGACCAGAGAGGCATTGGCGGCGGCTGCGGTCCGGATAAGAGTCCCGAGATTGCCGGGGTCCTGAAGCCCGCATGCGCAGAGAATCAAGGGTCTGGGGACAGGAGCCCAATCCCTCAAGGCGATAACAGGCGCATGAACCAAAGCGAGGACACCCTGAGGTGATTGAACGTCCGACACCGACTTCAGCAGGCGGTCCGAAGTACGATAGAGCCTGGCCTTTTGGCAGGACAACGTGTCGATCAGTTTGGCTTCTCGTTCTGAGACGCCGAACTCCTGCGAATACAGAACGGCTTCTATGATGCATTTAGCCCCAATCGCCTCCTCAACGCACCGGACTCCTTCGGCGACCACGAGATCCTGTGGAGCCTTTCGTGCCTGCAATGCGACGAGCCGGACCAACTTTAAAAGCGGATTATCCTTGCTCGTCAGCTCGATGATGGTCATCGGGAATTCACTGCATTCGTGAGGTGATGGAATTGACCCGTCCGCACAGGAGACTCCCCCAAACGGCGCACTCAACCGGAAAGTGCGGATTGTGAAGGAGAGCCAGAGCGAGTTCCCACGCGAGCCGATCCCGGCTTTCGTCGTCGGCCTTGTTGATATACGGAACGATTCGCATGCCAGGCTTCCAACCCCTGCAGACGCCTTCGGGATGTAAGAGCACATCGGCCGCCATTCTCGAAGTAATGGGCTGCCCCGCCTGGGACGAAAAACGCTCGGAAACGAGGTCCCAGCGGAACAAGGTCTCGGGTCCCAGTGGCTTCATTAAACAGTCCATCCCGATCACAGGCACCAGGTATTCCGCCCCTTCCATGAGCACAGGCTCGCCTTCTCGAGGCATCTTGAGCGACATGCTCCGAGCGCCGTCGGCCTCGTTAAAGATAAAGCGGAACAGTTCCCGATCGAGAGTCTTACCGAATCCCGGTTCCACACCCTGAAGAAACCTTGGGCCTGAAGATTGCCGGGCGACCACGAACTTGCAGATCCTGTTTGTGCAGATCCGACCCGTGCGCTCCAGGATCACCCTCAGGAGATTCGGGTCATCACACGAGATGATAACCATGCCGTCATGCAGATGAGGGGGGTGGATACGGGTAGTGGTAGTGTAGATTACTGGTCCCATCTGGCAGCACTCTTCCATCAGTCTGAGAATGAGGCCGGTCTTGCCGCCGCCACCTACAAAGTTAATCGAAGCCGGCGGGTGAAACGAAAAGTGCTCTGCGAACAATTTGCCTATCCTATAGTTCGATGTTGGTTAACCCGCAGCCCACCTGGAAGAGATCCTGCCGTTGCTGTTCCAGGTTCTTCGAACGCCATACGGGGCCTTGCCCTCACCCTCGTTGTAGACCAGAACGATGACCGAGATTTTCCAGCTCACGAAAAATCGGTTTCCAACGCAGCCATCTGCTGTACGTCGTTGCGATTACGAAAGAAGATGTACACCACTCCCCCGGGAAGTGAGGACAAAATAATGATCGCAGAGGAAAGAAGACCTAGCGCAATAGCCGACGCCGGGGCAAGGCCGATGGCGCCGAACAGGCTCATAAATGCATATTCCCGCAATCCCATTCCGTTCAAGCTGACGGGAATCATCGAAATCAAAGTGATGACCGGAACAAATACCAGAAAGTAAAGAATAGAAACGTGCAGCCGTAGCCCTACCGCCATCACCCAGGTAACTGAAATGGCCAGCAGCTGATTGACCAGTGAAATGGCCAGAGAATTCGCGAGCACCGGCCAGTGTCGGCCCATGACCTGAAAGGCGTTCGATATGGCATCGATCTTTGCCGCAATTCTAGAGAGGTGAAAGACATGAAGGAAACGTGTCAGAAGGCGGTGAAGTGACGGGGTGAAAATGACTACGTTCGCCAGGAGGAAAGCAAAAAACGAGGCCCAAACGATAAGGTTCACAGGGATGCCCGAAAGAGTGACAGGGTGTATCAGCGTGATCAGGCAGGCGATGATCATCATGGCCAGCATGCCTGCATCGCGGTCGAGAAATGTTGCGGCAAAGCTTTGGGCGTAAAGCTTCGATGGCTTGCCCGCGTAATACATTTTCACGACGTCACCTCCCACTACCGTTGGGAAGGTGAGGTTGAAGAACAATCCGATGCAGTAGATTCCAAACAATTGGCCGAGCGAAAGCACTGGCATAAGCGGTCGCATCAGCATGCGCCAGCGGAAAATGCAGATGTAGTGCCCTACCCACATAACTGCGAATGCCAGTAGCAGGATGTCCAGGCGGGCGCTGCGCAGTATGGATCCAAAGTGGCGGAAGTCCACCTTGCGAAACAGGTAAAAGAACAGTAAGGCTGTCACTGCTGCTTTTGCCAGTGCTATGAGCGTTCCTTTCATGGAGTTTCGTGACACTCGTGAGCTTCAGTTTTCAGATCTGGCCTATTGGAGACCAGCAATAGCTCTTCTTCGACTGTATTGCTGCCGTTCAGCAGGACGCGCAGGTAATAAACCATGCTGGGCACCGTTGTCCGAAAATAGCCTGCCTCGTCGCCCGGCCGTGCCTGGGTCTGAATCGCCTTGCAGATCTCCTTGACTGGCAGCGAAAGCTCCACCGCAGGCAGAAAAGCGATAAAAATAGCATATAGGCGGCCAACGGCGGAACCACGACTCTGGTGAAACAGCGCGAAAGCTTCCTGCACAGAGCATTCCATCCCAATGCCAAGGATGTGCCGCAAACGAGATGGCAGTCGGCGCATAGTGTAACACGGCCGCAAGATCCGGCATAACAGAGCGAAGAGGGACTTATTCGGGGCATTGGAAGTCTTTGTGCGGGAGGTTTAAAACAGGGACTTCTGGATTTCGTCCAACACCTCTTCCGTAGAACGACGCCGGGTTCGCCCGGTGAGATCAATCTCTTTGCGCTCGAGCCTCTCCAGGATCTCGCTTGCCCGCTGGAGAACCTCGCGCGGAAGACCCGCGAGGCGCGCCACCTCGATACCGTAACTCTTGTCCGCAGTGCCTGGAGTAACCTTACGCAGAAACACGATTTCTTTTCCCGCCTCCTGGATTGCCATGCAGTAATTCTTCACCCCCGAGTGTATTTCCGCCATCTTGGTCAGCTCGTGGTAGTGGGTGGCGAAGAGTGTCTTCGCCCGATGTATTGGATTCTGCACAAGATACTCAGCAACAGCCCAGGCGATGGAAAGGCCGTCGAAGGTCGCAGTGCCACGGCCAACCTCATCTAGTAGTATGAGGCTGCGATTGGTGGCAGTGTTTAGAATGTTGGCGGTTTCGATCATTTCAACCATGAAGGTCGAGCGACCCCGAGCCAAGTTATCTGAGGCGCCGACCCGCGTATAGATCCTGTCGATGAGGCCCAGGCGAGCCTCTTTGGCGGGCACAAAGGAACCCATCTGCGCCAGGATGATAATGAGCGCTGTCTGGCGCAGATACGTGGATTTCCCGCCCATGTTTGGACCCGTTAGGATCAGAAGCTGATCTGCCGTGGTGTTCATGTAGAGGTCATTGGGTATGAAGGGTCGGCTTTGCAGCTCAACAACCGGATGGCGTCCCTGCCGTATGTAGACCTCGTCTCCTTCTACAAGCTGCGGTCGAACGTAATCCTGTGCCAGGGCTACCTCGGCCAGTGCAGAGTACACATCCAGCTCCGCCAGAAGGCGAGCGGTGATCTGAACCCTTGCTCCCTGGGCGGCAACCGCCTTGCGCACTTGCGCAAAGAGCTCCTTTTCGAGCACCGCGATACGCTCTTCGGCACCCAGTATCTTTTCTTCATAGCCCTGCAGCTCTGGCGTCACGAACCGCTCGCAGTTGACGAGCGTCTGCTTCCGGATATAGTCGCCGGGAACCTGCGGCAGGTTCGGCTTGGTGACCTCAATGAAATAGCCGAACACCTGGTTGTACTTCACCTTAAGAGATTGGATGCCGGTCCTCTGACGCTCTCTTGCCTCGAGCGATGCAATGTAACCCTTGCCGCTGTGGCGGATGGCACGGAGTTCGTCCAACTCGACGGAGTAACCGTTTCTGATAATACCGGGATCGCTTGTGGACGCCGGCGGGTCATCTGCAATCGCCTGGTTGATAAGTGCCACCACGTCGCTGACGTCGTCGAGTTGCTCGCAAATCCGGCTCACCCGGTTCGAGGGAAGGGCCTGGAGAAGCCCTCGGATCGACGGAATCTGCTGGAGGGAATCACGCAGGGCTAGAAGTTCACGCGGATTTGCCACTCCGACCAGCACGCGGCTTATCAGTCTCTCAAGATCATGAATCTCGCCAAGCTTTCGCTTCAGCCTATCGTGAACTGTGACATTGCGCGCGATCGCCTCAAGTGCATCCTGCCTTTCCTGAAGCTCGGAAAGGTTCAAAAGAGGTGCCAGAAGCCAGGACTTCAGAAGGCGTCCGCCCATTCCCGTCTGTGAGTGATCAAGAAATGACAGCAAAGATCCCTTCTTGTTTCCGTCGAGCGTCTGGACAAGCTCGAGATTGGCGACAGTCGCCGAGTCGAGCTTGAGGAAATCTGACGGCTCGAAGAAGCGGATAACCGCAACGCGCGCAGGTTGAACGAGCTGGGTGTCGCGCAAGTAGTGAACCAGGGCTCCGGCTGCGCACAGGGCGAGCGTTTTCTCCGTGCCCCCGAAGCCATCGAGGCTGGCAACGCCGAAATGCTCCAATAGCAGGCGATGGGCATAATCCAGGTTGAATGCCCACCCGTCAATAGGGCTAAGGATCCATTCACCGAGCGATTCTTTTGCAAGCCTCTGGCGCAGCTCCTCACTGTAATGGTCAGGGAGGATCAACTCGCGTGGAGAGAAACGTGCCAGCTCATCTACGACTTGTTGCCAAGCTTCCGTGCCGAAGAATTCCGTGGCGAGGAAGTCTGCGGTGGAAAGGTCCATAAAAGCCATACCGGTGCCTTCTGGCGCGACGAATAGGCTTCCTAGGTAGTTGTGGTCCTTTGGTTCCAGAAGCATCTCTTCGACGACCGTACCGGGCGTCAGGATTCGGGTCACCTCGCGGTGAACCAGTTTTTTGGCTGTACGCGGATCCTCCACCTGCTCGCAAATGGCGATCTTGAAGCCCTTCTTAAGCAAGCGCGCGATGTATCCATCCACAGAATGGTATGGAACCCCGCACATTGGAATTGGAGAGCCTGTCTTGTCCTTATTCCGCGAGGTGAGGGTGATTTCGAGTTCCCGGGAGGCGACGACTGCGTCTTCGTAGAACATCTCGTAAAAGTCGCCCAGGCGGAAAAAGACGAGCTTCCCCGGGAAGCGGCGCTTCACCTCATGATACTGCTTCATCATGGGTGTGAAATCTTCCATGAACTCCACTGGCCCTCCCAATAAACGGGATCAAGTCCTCAGTATAGTTCTCCGACAACTCCTTCGAATTGGATTGAGTGATCGAGCCATCGGGTCATCGAGCCACTGAAAAAAACGAATGTTGCCTTTTCCTCTCCAGGGGAGGACGCGCGATCCTGGGTCTTTTCAATGGCTCGATCACTCAGTGACTCAATTCGCGAGGGAGGCGGATTGCCTTGGCCCGGGGTAGCTGGGACCGACTGGAAATATCGCTAATCCTTGTAGTTAAAGAAGCTGCAGTATATAATCCAGTCCCTGCGATTGTCAATGATCATGCCGGAAAATCCAAGCATTAGGATACTGGCCCTCGACACTTCAAGCGCCCGGGGAAGCATTGCTTTGCTCGAGGGCAAAGGTGTCGTCGCAGAACTCCGTCTGAAATCGCTTGAAACCCACTCGGCCAGGCTTCTTCGTTCCATCGGGTTCCTGCTCGAGAGTTCCGGCTGGTTGCTGAAGGAGGTAAACCTGGTGGCAGCTGGAATCGGCCCTGGATCCTTCACGGGTATTCGGATAGGGGTTGCGACGGCTTTGGGATTAGCGCAATCATTGAACGTACCATTTGTAGGCATATCTGGACTGGATGCCCTGGCCAACCAGGTCAGTTTTCTCGAAGGCGGGATAGGCGTTGTCATGGACGCCCAGAGATCTCAGCTCTATTACGCCGAGTATATAAGCAGGCATGGCAAGGTCCGAATAACAGGCAAGCCAGAGCTTTGGTATCCGCCTGACCTTGAAATCAGGCTCCGGAAAAGGCATTTGTATATCGTTGGTGATTGTGGTATCCGCCTTTTGCAGGACCTGATTGAATCCCAAGTTAGCTGGCCGCGCCCTATAGGTGCAGATATGTTCCTCGCCGCCGGCATCGGCAAGCTGGCGTCGTCGAGAAAGCGAAGCTGGAAATCCGGCGATTACCTGAGCGCGGAGCCACTCTATATCCGGCCGCCGGACGCGCTTAGGCCCAAAGACAGGAAGTGAAATGACCCTGATCACTTACCTCTCGCTACTCACAGTGGAGGACATATCGTCGCTGGAGAAGCTCGAGGGCGAGACGCACCTATCTTTCTGGGGCGCCGAAAACTATCGGCGTTTCCTGCAGGACTTCCCGGAGTACTTCGGCTGCAAATCAGCGTTAATCAAGGATGACGGGCTCCTAGAGTTGGTCGGATTCTACCTTGCTCGCTCGCTTTTTGAGAATCTGGAGATCCTCAAGGTTGGGGTTTACCCGGCATATCAGCGTCAGGGAATCGGCACGCAGTTGATGGAGTCAGCCTATGCGGAGGGCATCCGGCGCGGCTGCAGGCGATGCTTCCTTGAAGTTCGCAAGTCTAACGATAGTGCTATCCAGTTCTACTTTCTCCATAAATTCAAGATCGCCGGGACTCGCCTCAACTACTATTCGGACCCGATTGAGGACGCCTGGATCATGGAAAAAGCTCTCTAATCAGTGGCCAGTGGGCGTCGTGCATCTTCCTCTTTTGTCACGTCTGCAACGATCGGAAGTACTTCCATGCCAGTCTGTCCGCTGATCTCCTCAGCCGCGGCCTTCAAAGGCTCAGCCGACCGGGCGCATATCGCCACCCGGGCGCCTTCCTGCGCCGGGCCTTCCGCAACCGCTCTGCCGAGGCCCTTGCTCGAGCCACAAACCAAGGCAACTTTGTTCCGGAGGCCGAGGTCCATACCTAACCCTCCCCTTCGCGTTTCTGAAAATAAGTGTCCGTGTGATCCAGCCAGTCTCTTCGAATGGGACTGAAGATATCAACGTCGAGGGTATCCTCAAGCGCAAGGGCCTTGTGAGGGACGTTGGGAGGGATGACGAGAACCTGCCCGGACCCGATGATCAGTTCCTCGCCGAGGATCCAGAACTTCAATGCTCCTTCGAGAATGTATGTGATCTGCTCGCTGACGTGAGCGTGTTCCGGGACAACCGCACCCCTCTTGAGATGGACGTGAGCAATCATCTCGTTTTCGCCCGAGATTATCTTCCGGGAGATATCATCGGTTACTTTATCCCAAGGCTTGTTCTTCCAGGTGTGAATTTCCATAGCACCTCCTTAAGCGGAGCCTTAGCATAACACCGCCGAGCAACAGAGATCCCGGAGATCTCTGTGGTTCCACGGTGTTCCTTGAGTCGACCTGTCAATAATGGTAGTATCCCGCATTGCTGCGGACTCGATTCTCCGATAGAGCTCAAACTGAGAAAGGAGCGTAGGTAGCTTCATGAAGAACCAATCCCATGACTCTCAAGTGCCGAATGCCACTACCCCTGAGCCGCAGGCGGGCTGGCCATCGTATACGATGGTTGAAGCCCGAATGAAGAAGGTCTATTTCGACTTCTACCAGGAAACCTACAAGAAAACCAGACTCGATCGCAAAACGAAAGAGCTGATTGCCATTGCCGCATCGCTGGGCTTCAAATGCCAGGGATGCCTAAACGGCCACATAAAAAAGGCGAAGAAATTCGGGGCGACTCCGGAGGAAATCAGCGAATCCATCGCTATTGCCATGGGCGTCGCTGCGGCTTCCGTTGTCGATCTGACCGATATCGCTGCTGAACATCTTCGTATCAAACATTTCGAATAGCGTGCGAATGTCCCGACCCAGCCAAGGCTTAAGGGTAGTGTCGTGTCTTTTTTTCGTTCTCTTCCTTGGCGTCGCGGACAACCAGGTTCTCAGCCCACTACTTCCGGCTATCCGTGCACAGTTTAAGAGATCCTCTTCCGACATGGGATTGCTCTTCACAGGTTACTCCGTCTGTGCAGGCCTTTCCGTGCTGCTGTGGGGTCCGCTTTCAGATGTTTTCGGCCGCAAGCGTGGGCTCACGGCAGGCTTGCTCATCTTTTCATTGGGATCCTGCATTTCCTTCCTGTCCGCCGACTTTCAGACTCTCATGGCAGGACGAATTGTCACGGGCATGGGTGCGAGCATGCTAAGCCTGAACACGATCTCTTACGCAGCCGACTTTTTCCCGTACGCCAGCCGCGGCTGGGCAATGGGATCTATTGTGTCCTCGTACTTCGCCGCCCTTATTCTCGGAGTTCCCCTGGGATCGTGGATCGGCGATAGACTAGGCTGGAATGCGGTGTTTGGGACAACCTGTGGACTGGCTGTGGTGCTTTTTGTGACTACCCAACGTTTTCTGCCCGTCCAGACCCGAGGCCACTGGCAATCGACCGAAGCAATATTCGTTCAGCAAATCCACACCTACCTGGATTTTTTGCGAGGCGGCAAGACGATCGGTGCTCTGCTGAGCTCCTTTTTCGCTTCGGCTGGAATGATGGGATTCCTGGCGTTCCTTGGGGTGTGGCTGCATGATGCCTTCGGAATTCCCGGAAAACGGATTGGTCTCGTGTTTCTCGCTTCGGGCGGCGCGGCGCTTCTTGCTTCTCCGTTCGCAGGGGCGCTGTCGGACAGGATTGGCAAGCGTGTTCAGTTTATCCTGAGCAACGTGTCCATGGCTTTGTTTCTGTTTGTGTTGCCAGGCCTTCGGTGGGGGCCCGTTCTTTTCGCCGTTTTTGGAGCGATCAGCCTTTCAGCTGCGTTTCGACAGGGTCCGATGGAAGCACTGCTCACCGAAGTGGTACCCGCCGGACACCGCGGTTCCTTCATCGCACTCAAGAACTCTTTCTCGCAGCTTGGGATCGGCCTGGCGGCGTTCGCCTCAGGCCTTCTGTTCGAAAGGCGAGGATACTTCGCGGTTTGCCTGCTGGGAGCGTTTTCCAATGTCGTGGCCGCCGGCGGAATGCTTTTTTTCGTGCGAGAAAAACGCCTTTAGCCCTCAATTGCAGCCACGAAGTTCACGAATTGGACGAAATAAAGCAATTGGGATATGCACATGACCCCAGTGAGGATTGCGTGAAGCGTTGCCACCCATGAGGAATAATTCACGAACGGTGCAGCCTCTGGCGGAGTCAGCCTTTGCGGCCCTTCGCGCCTTTGGGTCTTTGCGGTGGGGTTTTAATAAGCCACCGCGAAGGCGCCAAGACGCCGCAGCGCGAAGCGCTAGCCCAGACAGTGGAAGCAAAAGCTCGCCTGATCCCTATGGGTCTGTTCATCTGTGTCCAGTTATTCCTCTGCCTTTCTCTGCGCCTCTGCGATAAGGTTTTGTTGGTTGCGGCTATGCCGCGCTAGGCAATTCGTAGCTGCTCTTAATTCGAGAAACTCGTCGCTATCCCGAAAAAGCTTTTGATGCAATTACAATTTGGCTAGAATAGCTAAGTACATTTTAACGGTGCAGTTTGGCTCTCATCACTTCCAAGGAGGTATGTTTTGCGGACCGCAAAGTACACCCTATTATTGCTGAGCCTCGCCTTGACCGTAGCCAGTTGCGGCGGCGAGAAGGAAGCACCTGATGCGTTCAGCCAGATGAAGAAAAACAAGCTGGTGCGAATCGCGACGGATGCGGTGAGCTTGCCTTTTGAGTTCGGCTCCGGCACCGGGGTTCAGGGACTTGACGTCGACGTCGGCACCGAGGTCGGCAAGGACCTGGGCTACGAAGTGAAGTGGGTCAAGATTCCTTTTGAACGCATTTTCGACATCCTGAAAAACGGTGAAGCCGAGATCATCATTTCGGCAATTGCCATAACCTCGGAACGGAGGAAGGAATTTGCCTTCTCCGAATCTTATTTCGACAGCGGCAACACGATTGCCCGCCGGAAAGACAGGGTGCAGATCAAAGATCTAGCAGGTCTTTCCGGCAAGAAAGTGGGAGTCCAGGCAGGAAGGACGGGTGACAAGTTTATGGAAAGTCAGAAGACCGCTTCCAATGTCACCATCCAGAAGTACCCGACGATGGACGATGCGCTTGGAGCGCTGAACCGAACCGAGATCGAAGCGGTGGTCGGAGACGAACCCGTCCTTACCTATAGCATATATAAAAGCTTTCCGAACCTGATGACTCTGGGAATGCTCCTCACGCAGGATCAGTATGCCGTGGTCGTGCGCAAGGGCGAGAAAGAGCTGCTCGCCAAAATAAACGGCACGCTGGAGCGACTGAAAAAATCGGGAGAGGTCGATGCGCTCCGCAAGAAGTGGTTCCAGAACGTGATGGAACTAGCCAGAAAGCAGCGCCAGGAAATGCAGCAGGAAGAGTCCCTGAGGGAGGCTCCGAAGGCGGTCGCCTTCAACATCATCAAGAGCGGCGGCAACTTCAATATGGATCGCCTGGATGGTTTCCAACTTGTACTGGTTGGGGCAAGCGGATCGTTCCAATCGACCCCTATATTGACGAACGGTCCCAGGGGTAACTGCAAATTCAACGATCCGATTCCGCCCGGAGAGTACAAGTTGAACATGTCCATTCTCCGAATGACAACCAACGTGACGATACCAAAGATGCCGTCACGCAGCCTTACACTGGATATGAATATCGGAGCCGGCACACTCACCATCATCCAACGATAGATGGAAGCAGACAGGCGCGTATGAGACGCCAGGTAGTAGAACTATGAACCGACATCCGTTTCGCATTGTTGTCGTCACCGCTCTCTTGACGTTTGCGATCACAGTGATCGCGCTGCGCTGGGATCTCGTGCCGGAGTACAGAAGGCGTGGCAGTTCCGGGTCGGAAGCGGCCCAGGCTGCCGCGCCCAAAGGCCAGCCGCCGCTGAGTCCTGAGGAAGACACCAACATCCGGGTATACAACAAGGTCAGTCCGGGTGTTGTAAACATCACTTCTACTGTGTTGGAGTACGGCTTCTTCTTCTCTCCGGTCGCCAAGCAGGGCACCGGCAGCGGCTTGGTGCTGGATCTGGAAGGGAATATCCTGACCAATTACCACGTGATCGAATCAGCGCAGAACCTCGAAGTGGCGTTGCCCGACCAAACGAAGTACCGTGCCAAGGTCGTGGGATATGACAAGCAGAACGACCTTGCGGTCATCCGGCTGGTGGAAGTTCCAAAAGAGCGACTGCATCCAGTCTCCCTTGGAGACTCCGACTCACTAAAGGTGGGCCAGAAGGTGTTGGCCATCGGCAATCCTTTTCGGCTTCAAAATACGCTGACGGTCGGGATCGTCAGTTCTCTCGGAAGGAAGATTCAGACCGAAAGCGGCGACCTCGTGGAAAACGTGATTCAGACCGACGCGGCAATAAATCCCGGCAACTCGGGCGGACCGCTGCTAAACACTGCGGGAGAGATGATCGGGATCAACACGTCGATCTTTACCTTGAGCGGCGGCAACATCGGTATCGGTTTCGCAATCCCTGCCAACACTGTGCGCCGCGTCGTAAACGACTTGATCCGCCAAGGGCGAGTTATACGGCCTTGGTTTGGAGTTGATGGTTATTCAATAACGGAGAACCTCGCCTCGGCTCTGGATTTGCCGGTCAGCAGCGGGGTACTTGTTGCGAGGGTTTATCGCAATAGCTCTGCTGACAACGCCGGCATCCGCGGCGCAAGCGAAATCGCCCTGCTGTACAACGAACGAATCCTCATTGGCGGGGATGTCATCACCGCAATCGATGGAAAGCCCGTGACATCAATGGAAGAACTGAAGCTGGCGCTGGAGTCGAAACGCCCGGGCGACACAGTTCAGGTCTCGCTCTACCGCGGCCGATCGAAAAGCCAGAAGCCCGTGGTGCTGATAGAGGCACCGCGCCAACGTGGTGGGCGCTTCTAAATTGCGGATTTCCACAACCAGGAGTCATCCATCAAATCCTCAGATCAGAGTCTTCATAAATCTGCAATCTGCAATCCGCAATCCGCAATTCTACTGTGCCTTTTCATGGCTGTCTGTCCCATCACCGCCGGGTCACGAACAGCTCAGAGCCAGCCCGCGAAGGACACGGGCGACCTGACAAAGCTTGCCGATGGCGTCTACGCTCACGTGGTGAGCCCTGACGGAAACGCAGTCAGCAATTCCGGCGTTGTAGTTCTCGAGCACTCTGTTCTGGTCTTCGACACGCACTTCACGCCGGAAGGCGGACAGGCACTTCTTTCAAAGATCCGCACGGTGACACCCAAGCCCGTTCGCTACCTGGTAAACAGCCATTTCCATCCCGATCACACCCATGGAAATCAGGTCTTCCCGGGCTCCCTCCATATCATAGGCAGCACGAACGCGCGACGGGATGTCCTGCAAAAGGATCTGCCTGCTTTAAACCGAACGCTATCAATAGCCCAATCCCAGCTGGACAAGATGCACAAAGAGATCACCAGCCCTGAGACCGACGCCGCCCTAAAGGAGCAGTTGCGCCCCCAGATTAACGCGCGCCAAGAACTTCTGGAGAGAATGTCGCGCCTCAAGATTCTTCCGCCGCTGCTGACGCTGGACGACCGTTTGACCCTCATCGAGGGTAAGCGCGAGGTCGAGCTGCGTTATGTTGGAATCGGGCATACGGACGGGGATATCATCCTCTATCTGCCGGCGGAAAGGGTTGTTTTCCTAGGGGATCTTTTCTTCAATGCGGCACTTCCCAACACGCAGGATGCGAATCTGCTCGAGTGGATGAAATCTCTGGAGGAGATCCTCAGGATTGATGCGGAAAAATTTGTTCCTGGACATGGGCCGGTGGGCGTGAAACAGGATGTCAGGGAATTCCTAGGCTATTTCGCGGATCTCAGGGCTTTGGTAGAACCGGGAATCACACGCGGAGACAGCATGGAACAGGTTCTACGGGACGTCCAGATTCCGGCGAAGTTCGCGTCCTATCGTTTCCTAAACTTCTTTCCTTCCAATGTCCAAAAGATGTATGTCGAGTTGCGCGCACTTCAGCTTGCGTCCACCTCAACAAATCCGCCTGAAGGAACAAAGAAGAACGAGCCTGAGAAGCCCAAGCCATGACGAGGATACTCATTACCGGCGGTAGCGGGTTTCTCGGACACAACATCGCACCCGTGCTGGCAAAAGGGCATGAGGTGTTCCAAGGCTACTTCAGGAATACTCCCAGCGCCGCTTCCGGCATGGCGGTCGCGATCGACATCACCCAGCCGGCTCGGCTTTTAGAGCAGTTCGAGGTCATCCAGCCCGATATCGTCGTGCACGCCGCGGCCATGACCCAGCCGGATGAATGCGAAGAGCATCCCGAGGAAGCGAGACTCCTGATTGTGGAAGGAACGCGCAACGTGGCGCGCGCCTGTGCAGCATGCGGTTGCCGTTTGATTCACGTCTCCACGGATCTTGTTTTCGATGGTCGGCGGGGCCACTACATTGAGGGGGATCCCGTCACCGGTATCAGCATATATTCGAATTCCAAGATTGAAGCGGAGAAAGTGGTCCAGGAAATCGCCGCATCCGCGACGATTCTACGAGTAGCTTTATTGTACGGGCAGGGAACCGCCGCACACCCGGGAAATATCGAGTCGACGCTCCGCAGCTGGCGGGCCGGTCGTCCCCTGACCTTCTACACCGATCAGTATCGCACCCCATTGTTCGCCCGACAGGCCGCGGAGGTTATCGAAGCGCTCCTGGCTCGGCCGGATTTCCGGGGCATCCTCCATGTCGGAGGCGGGGAGCGTGTGTCTCGCTTCGCTTTCGCGGAGCTTCTGGCACAGCGCGTCAATGCTCCACGGCGGTTGCTGCAACCCGGGAGCATGTGGGAAAGCAAGGCCGTCGCACCGCGCGGCGCAGACTGCTCCCTGACCTCTGCCAAGCTTCAGAGCGAGCTAGGGATTAGACCCTTGACGTGTTCGGAGGGTCTGGACACACTCGTACGGAGCGGTTACCTCGAACCGCTGTCAAATGACATACCGCAGAGCCACTGAGGACGCGAAGATCAAATTCACTCTCGCACGCTCATCTCTTTGATCTCCGCGTCTTTGTGGTGTCTTGCTGCGGACCTGTGCTAAGCTTGGAGACCATGAATCCGCAAACTTCGCAGGAAATCTGCCCTTACTGCTCCGGTTCGGGTTGGGAGCGGATTGAGGAAACGGGAACTGTACGGCGCTGCCGCTGCGGTGAGACGGCGCGGCTCGAACGACTGCTCGCTGACGCTCGCATACCGAAGCGGTACGAACACTGCGATCTCGATTCCTACATCCCAAACGACGAGTCGCAAAAGAAGGCCAAGGCGGATGTTGTGCGATTTCTCGAGAAATATCCGCTAATCGATGTCGGCCTTCTGTTCCTCGGCACATGTGGGGTAGGCAAGACTCATCTCGCTGTGGCCCTGCTTAAGCAGGTAATCATCGAGAAGGGAGACAGCGGCCTCTTTTACGATTTTCGTGATCTGTTGCGGGAGATTCAGGCCAGCTGGAACTCCGTCTCACAAGCCTCCGAGCTCGAGGTCCTGCGCCCGGTCCTCGAAGCCAATCTTCTTGTGCTCGACGAGTTGGGAGCCAACAAGCCTACGGAATGGGTACGCGATACGATGGCCCATATCATCAACTGCCGTTATAACGACAAGAAGTTGACCATCTTCACATCGAATTATCTCGATACGTCGGCGAAGCCTGGTGAGGAGATGCTCACCGACCGAATTGGAGTGCGCTTGAGATCACGCCTGTACGAGATGTGCAAAGAAGTCGAGATTCGAGGCAAGGACTTCCGCCAGGAAATCAAGAAGGCAAAATTCCGCTTCTGACTATGAAACCTCCCGACGACAATCTGACCGCGCTGGTCAAGGAGGAGACCTTCTACCTCGAGCGCGTCCAACAGGAAATCCAGAAGAGGATTGTGGGCCAGACCCATCTGCTGGACTCGCTGCTGATTGCGCTTCTCACAGGAGGACACCTGCTCCTGGAAGGAGTTCCTGGGCTGGCCAAGACTCTTGCTGTCAAGAGCCTGGCTGAAGTCATCGACGTTGGCTTTCGACGCATTCAATTTACCCCCGACTTGCTGCCCGCCGACCTGATAGGGACCATGGTATACGACCAGAAGACGGAGAGCTTCGTCCCACGCCAGGGTCCCATCTTCAGCAACCTCCTTCTCGCCGACGAAGTGAACCGCGCTCCCGCCAAGGTCCAAAGCGCTCTCCTGGAGTGCATGCAGGAGAAGCAGGTCACGCTGGGAACACACACCTTCCACCTGCAGGAACCGTTCATGGTTCTGGCTACTCAGAACCCAATTGAACAGGAGGGGACCTACCCGCTCCCAGAGGCGCAAATGGACCGCTTCCTGATGAAGATCGTGCTTACCTATCCGACACGCAAGGAAGAGCGTGAGATCATGAACCGGATTGCCTCAGCCGACGGCATCACTGCGCAGCTCGCAGGAGGGGAAGCGATCGCGCTGAAGAAAGTTCTCGTTCCGGAAAGAATTCAGCGCATGCGCCAGATCGCAGGCCAGATCTACGTGGATGAGCGCATCAAGACCTACATCCTCGACATAGTCTTTGCGACTCGCCGCCCCGAGGAGCACCGCTTGGATCTTGGCAAGCTCATCCGCTTTGGCGCATCTCCGCGCGCCAGTATCGGCCTGCTCTGCGCCGCGCGCGCTCACGCCTTTCTCAAGGGGAGAGGGTTTGTGATTCCCGACGACGTCAAGCGCATCGCGCCCGATGTCCTGCGACACAGGTTGCTGCTCACCTACGAAGCCGACGCCGAAGCGGTCAAAGCCGACGACATCGTGCAGCGCATACTCACCACCGTCCCCGCCCCGTAACAATGAATGACGAATTACGAATGACGAGTGACGAATACCCTGATGGCATTTTTTATTCGTCATTCGTCATTTTTATCTCATTCAAGAGGCCTCCGCCTTCTGTATCACATCTCTCCGCCTCCCTATTATGAAACTAGATGAGTTACTGGCGCGCGCAGAGCGCCTCGAACTGAAGAGCCGGTTTCTGGCAAGGTCCCGTTATGCAGGCCTATATCAGAGTGCGTTCCGCGGGCAGGGAATGGAGTTTGCCGAAGTGCGCGAATACGTGGATGGAGATGACGTTCGGCTCATCGATTGGAACGTATCGGCACGGAACCAGTCGCTCTACGTCAAGAGGATGGTGGAAGAACGGGAGAGGAATGTCCTGCTGGTGCTCGACACTTCCGGTTCTCTGGGCTTCGGAAGCGTGCGCCGCACGAAATTCGAACTCATGACCGAACTGGCGTCGATCCTTATCCTTTCCGCCTTTTTCGCGCGCGACCGCGTCAGCCTTGCACTTTTCAGCTCAAAGGTGGATCTCTTTGTCTCCGCGGCAAAAGGTTGGACTCATGCAGCCCGGCTCGTCCGCGAAATGGTGGCTCGACAACCCGGAGGCATTTGCGAGCGCATGGAGCCAGTGTGGAGCTTCCTGAATTCGCCGGCTGTGCCGCGGAGTCTCACTTTTCTCCTGACCGATTTTCAGGCCCCTCTGACTGCCGACAATGCATTTGCAGTCATCTGTCGAAAGCACGAGCTGGTAGTGATCCTGCTGTCGGATCCCCGGGAATGGAAGCTTCCAAAGGCGGGCCGTATACGTGTCCGAGATCCTGAGACAGGGCTGTTGCGCGTGGTAAACACGAATCAGAAGGATATGCGCGCACAGTTCGAGCGAGTAGCTACGGAGAGGCGAGCCAACGTCTTGAGCTGCCTCGGCAGTAACGGGGTAGATTGGGTTGAGTTCAGCACCGGCGCAGATTACGAAACGCAGCTGCGCCGGTTTCTCGAAGAAAGAATTGCTAGAAGGGGATATCGTCGTCAGTAATGCTCACATCGCTGAGACCCTGATCCGCTTCCGGAGCTCGCTGGACCGGCGACGGGGGTACCGCATTCGCCTCCATCCCCTCAGGTCGACTTCCAAGCAGGACCATCTGCGTCGCGATTATTTCGGTGGTTCGCCTCTTGTTTCCGTCCTTGTCGTTCCACTCGCGCGTGCGAATCCGCCCCTCGACATAGACCTGCCTTCCCTTGGCTAGGAAGCGCTTGCTGAGATCGGCCAGCCGGGTCCAGGCAACGATGTTGTGCCACTCGGTGCGCTCCTGACGCGTTCCGCTCTTGTCAGTCCAATTCTCGCTCGTCGCGAGGCTGAAAGAGGCCACGGGCGACCCATCGGGAGTGTAGCGAATCTCTGGATCTTTTCCCAAACGGCCAATTAGCATGACCTTGTTCAATGAGCTCATCGAATAATCCTCTCTTCAATCAATCGAGGTCGCCCGGCCGCCGTTTCGCCGGCTTGTTCAAATCGACTCCCAGATTGTCCAGTTCGGCCTTAGCCAGGTTGGCTTCGGGAGCGGCGGGATACTTACGCACCACAGTTTTGTAGTCCTCAATGGCGTTGTCTTTTTCCCCGATGGCCAGCTCGGCCTTGCCGCGCTTGAACAGGGCGCTGGCAACCTTGTCGCTATTCGGGTAATCGTTCAGAATGCGCGTAAACGCTGCTATCGCCTGCGGCATCTTATGTTGATTGTAATAAGCCTCACCGATGTTGTACTGAGCAGCCGCGGCTTTGTCGTTGGTGGGAAAGTTCCTTATGAAAGCCGAGAAACCCTCAATGGCGAGATCAAGGTTACCCCGAACGAGGTCGTTGTAGGCTTGAGTATATATCGTGTCCGGAGATACAGACGGGTTGCCACCCTCGTTGCCGATGCTCTGGTAAGCGCGCTGCGTGAGCGGCGCAGACTGTACCTTCATATCGGCTACCTGTTGCGCCAGCGCGGATATGCGTGTTGATGTGTCGTCGATCTTGCCGGAAAGATTGCGAATTTCCTGCAAGAGTGTCTGATCGTTGGCCTTGCCGCCGGCAACCTGGTTTTCCAGGCTGCTCGAGATTTTAGCGAGGAGAAGGTTTGATTTCCCAACCTGGTCGTTCAACTGAACCACGAGGCTCTTGAGCCCTTCGGTCTGGTCGTTGAAGGTCTTCTCGATCATACGAATTTGGTTTTGCAGAGCCAGAACGTCACTCTGCAGACGCATCAATTCCTCCTTCGTGCCTGCCTGTGCAGAGGGCGTAACCGCCAGGAGCAAGAAGATAAGATTTATGTAGACTATTCGCTTCATAAATTCTCTCCTTTGCGCGTTTGATCGTATTATTTCACACGCAAAAAACTGGTTCCATCCGGAGAGCAAAAGAAAAGCCGGAGAGGAACAAAGGGACTCCCCTCCGGCTTAAATCGGTGAACAAGACAGTATGATCTATCGAAGCACGAAATGGGCGCGGCGGTTTTTCTGCCAGCACTCTTCATTGTGCTCCGTGCAGACCGGCCTTTCCTTGCCATAGCTGATAGTGTCAATCCGCTCACTGCTGATACCCTGGCCAACGAGGAATTCTTTGGCGGCGTTCGCACGACGGTCACCCAGCGCGAGATTGTATTTTTCGGAGCCTCTCTCGTCGCAGTGGCCTTCGAGGGTGAACTTGATGCCGGAGCGTTCCACAAGCGCGCGCGCATCGCCCTGGAGCGCGGCGCGGGCATCATCCCGAATGTTGTACTTGTCATAGTCGAAGTAGCAGTCGTTCACGTTTGACGCGAAGAACATGGCGTCGGTGATTGGGGGCGGCGGCGGTGGCGGTACCACGGGAGGCGGTGTTGTCACGGTCACGCGGGCTTCCGCTGTCGCGCTACCCCCGGGACCCGTCGCACGTGCGGTGTAGGTGGTGGAGTCAGACGGCCTGACGGTCCGGTTGCCGGACGGCTCAACGGTTCCCACTCCACCGTTAATCGTCACCCCGGCCGCATTGCTCGACTTCCAGCTCAGCGTGGTGCTCTGGCCTTTCTCAATTGTAGATGGGCTAGCCGAGAGCGTGATTGTAGGAGCTGGTGGCGGGGGCGCCGGCGGCGGCGGCGGCTGGACTATGGGCGCGGGTGGCGGTGGTACAACTTTTTTCTTGCAGCCGGTTCCTGTAACAGCTGTGCCAATAAGAAGAATCGTCACAACAGCTAGCGCAAACGGAAAACGTCTCATTACTTGTGCCTCCTTGCTAATCGGTCCTGGGTCTTTTCAAAGTTTGTATATATCGGCGAACTGTTTATTTTTCCCGGATCACGGCGGTCACCCCGTGCGGAAACTTAAGTATAGCACGCTGAAGAGAGACCTGGCTAAAAATCGCAAAAAAACTTTTGTCTCCTATTCTTTGCGGGCATAACCACCCCAGGAGGGACTGGTGTTCGAGCCCTGGGTGGTAACCATGCGCAGTTCCGTGCCGTCCACCAGCATGATGAGTACCTGCTTGCTTCCGTTCCGGTCGGATTCAAAAGCGAGATGCATTCCGTCGGGCGACCAGGAGGCGTTTTCGTTACTCCCCGAATTACTGGTGAGCTGACGAATCATTCCCGAGCTTACTTCCGCGACAAAAAGGTCGTAAGTTGTCCCGAAGCGCGGCTTCCAGTGGAAAGCGATCCAGCGCCCGTCGGGCGACCAGGCTGGCGAATCTGCATCTCCCCCTTCTTTTACAATTTGCCGCACATTCGCCCCGTCAGCGTCGCAAATGAAGATCTGATTTATCCCGCCTGCACGGTCGGAGACAAATGCGATCTGCTTACCCGAAGGCGACCACGTGGGGGACGTGTCGATGGCCGGATTGTTGGTGATGTTGCGCCTGTCGGAACCATCGAGCTTGGATATGAAAAGGTCCGCATCGCCGCGCGGCGTGCGAAGAGAAAAGATGATCTGGGTTCCATCGGGCGAAATTGCCGGCGTGGATGCGAAAGTGCTGAACATCGGAAACGGCAGGCGCGAGCCGTCTAGATAGGAGTAAATATTTATCTCGGGTGGCCCGGTCCGGTAGCTCACGAATGCCAGCTTCGAATTATCCGGCGACCAGTTAGGGAACAGGTTGTTCGATCCGTTGTGCGTGAATGCGCGTTGGTCATACCCATCGTAATCCATTACGTATATCTCTTTGGCATTCCCGCGACGCGAAGTATAGGCGATCTTGGTCGAGGCAATGCCCCTCGATGCTCCCGCCGTAAGTCTATAGACAAGCTCGTCAGCCCAGCGATGAGCCATGGAGCGCACCTGGTCAGTATCGCCCGAGATCCTCTGCCCGAAGCTCATGGTGCGCTGCTTCATGTCGTACAGCCGCAGCTCGGCCCGCAAGATTCCGCCGCTGAGATCGAGCGTTCCTGCGGTCAGGAAGCTGACCCTGAAGGGAAGAGTGCTCCAATCGTCGTAGTTTACGTCCTCCGGCCGGACGATCGGCCTGGGCGGGTAAAAGCTCTTGCCTGCCATGGTGAAATAGCCCGAGAACTTGAGATCGTCCCACAAAACCTGATTGAACGTCTTCAAGGCATCGGCAAGCTCATTGGCTTTGTCCGGAGAAACCGGCTGGCTGTCGGCTGCCGCCAGAATCATTTCCTCGCCGGCTCTTGGGCGGATGAGGATCTGCGGCTCCTGAGGGTGCAGAAAGGGAAGAAAGCTGAGCAGGACTGCTGCCAGGATCAGGGATTTTTTAACGGACATCTTGCTCCTTCAGCTTGTGCGCCTACTGATTGGATGGATAGATAAACTGGGCAACGAACTGGATCTCCCTGCCACGAAACTCCGGCGGCGGTGGAGCCAGGGGATTTGACGACCGGACGGCTCGTTCTGCGGTGCGATCCAGCTCCGGGTTGCCCGACGACTTTACTTGCTTTATGTCATAAATGTTGCCATTGGCTGCAATATAAAAGCTGTATATGATCTCACAACGCACTCCTGGAGCAGGACGAATCCAGTTCGAGCTTATGCGGGCTTCGACAACACGGGCATACCAGGAATCACCCAGTCCGCCGGATCCAGAACCAATCGAAACACCGCTTCCTCCACCTCTTCCACCGCCGCTTCCGCCACTGATTCCGCCCGTGCCGCCGGCGCCCGGTTGCGGCGCTGTGGGAATGACATTCGACATTTTAGTCTCGGGCACTTTCTTGGGGGAGCCTTTCTCAGCTTTTTCCCGAACCTTCTTGGGAGCCCTTTTCTCTATGGTTTGCGGCAAAGGAATTGCCTCAGATTTAGGCTCTTGCTTGGTTACCTCCTGGGGCAGTGCCGGGGGTTGTGGAATGAGCGCCGGTTTAATCATCCCTGTGCCACCGGCAAGTTCATCGGCGACTCCTACGGTAAAAACTCCGCCGCCGGTCCCACCGCCAGGACCAGTTCCAATCCGCATAGGAGTACCCCGAGGAATCAGGTAGGGAACGAGAAAAACAAATACGACTATGGCGAGATGAATCCCGATAGACGCCAGGAAAGCCCGCCCATATCTCTCCTCGAGGAGTGGAATGTTCAGCAGCGTGCCTCGTATCGAGGTGGGGCTCATGGCTTCTCGCTACCTGCCGCGGGGCTCCTTGAACGGCTTAGTTACCAGCTTTATCTCCGTATAGCCGGCACCGCGTATCGCGTCGATTACCGACACTATGGAGTTCCATTTGACGTCCTTGTCAGCCCGGAGAAATATCGCATCTTTTGGACCTTTGGCGTCTTTCTTAAGATGCTCTCCGATGGTCGAAAAGTTTATGGCTTCTGATCCATAATAAATCAGCCCTTCGCGGCTAATGGAGATAACAATTCGCTCCTGCGGGTTGACATCCTGGACGCTTTTGGTCTCCGGCAGCTGGACATCGATACCGGTCTGCAGAATTGGCGCCGTAACCATAAAGATGATGAGAAGCACCAGCATCACGTCGACCAGCGGCGTAACGTTGATCTCCGACAGGGAAGTGGCCGTTCGGCCCTGCTGGGTGGTGAAAGCCATCAGCTGAAACTCCGCTCAACAAGGTTGAGAAACTCGGAGGAAAAATCGTCCATCTCGGCGCCGATGTTCTTGATCCGCGTCAGGAACTGGTTGTAGGCGATCACGGCCGGTATGGCCGCAAAGAGTCCCGCTGCCGTGGTGAATAATGCGTCTGCAATTCCAGGCGCCACAGCTTGAATCGAGGCGGTCTTTTCAAAGCCCAGCCCTTCGAATGCGCTGATGATTCCCGCAACCGTGCCGAGAAGACCGATAAACGGTGTTACGGATCCAGTGGTGGCGAGCCAACTCATGCTTTTCTCGAGTATCGACAGTTCAGCCGTCGCCGCGCGCTGCAGGGCACGCTGGATGCCGAGGATATTTCTTTCTCCGAGAACGAGCGGTCCAGGATTAGATGATGTTCCGCCTTCCTTGTTCTTGAGACTCTGAATCTGAGCGTTTAATTCCTGGTATGCCGCTGCAAAGAGACCGGACAGGGGAGTGCGGCGGTAGAGGTCACCTGCGGCGCTTACCTCGCTCAGACGGGATCTCTTGCGAAAGTAATCGATGAAAGCTTGGCTCTGTCGATCGATCTGTCGAAAAGTCAACCACTTACGGACGATAATGGTCCAAGACAGGAGAGAAAAAACCAAAAGAAGCAGAAGGATTGTGATCGCAAAGGCGCTCGTTCGGGGAATGAGGTTGAGAATGCTTCCTCCGAATGGGGTTGCTCCTTCGGCAGCTTGTATCCAAATCAGATTCAGAACTATGGTTATGGTCCCTCCAGAAGCCTATAAACTGTGGCTCTAAGCTGAACAAGTACCATAGCTTACAGGCGATGTCAAATACATTAGTTTCACCACCGAGGCATAAAGGGCTCAGAGAACCAAATGAGGATTCAATCTCCGTGTGATCTCCGGGTCTCTGTGGTGCTAAACTATAACCGATGCTTCGATTCCTGAGAATTCACGATTTTGCCCTTATTCGCGAACTTGAGATCGAATTCGGAGCCGGCCTCAATCTGCTGACGGGCGAGACCGGATCGGGGAAATCGATCCTGGTTGACGCCCTTGGGCTTCTGGTCGGTGAACGCTCTTCTGCCGAGATGGTTCGCTCCAACAGCGACCTGGCAGCGCTGGAAGGAGTGTTCGAGGTTGAACCCAATAGCCCGGTTCTCAGGCTCCTGCAGGACGCAGGAATCAAGTCCGAAGAAGACTCCCTCCTGATTCGCCGGGAGATTTCCTCCGGCGGCCGCAGCCGTGTTTTCATCAACAACACATTGGCCACACTGGCATTGCTCAAATCGATTGGCGAGCGGCTTGCCGACATTCATGGGCAGCACGACCAAAAGTCCCTGCTCGACTTGTCGAGCCACCTCGAGTGGCTGGATCGCTTTGGCGGAAACGCTGGGTCTGTTGCCAGGGTGCGCGAGTCCTATAAGCGAATGCGCGAGCTCGCCGATCGCCTCGATTCCATGGCAATGGATGAGCAAGAGCGCCTGCGCCGCGTGGACATACTTCAATTCCAGATCAACGAGATCCGCAGGGCGAACTTGCAGTCGCAGGAAAAAGAAGACCTCGAAACCGAAAGAAACATACTGGCTAATCGCGAAAAAATCTTCGCACTCGCCACGGAAGCTTACAGTCTGCTGTATGAGAGTGAATCCTCCCTGCTGAGTCTGGCCAACCGCCTGGAGCGGATCCTGCAGGAATTGGAAGGATATGACTCCGCCTGGGCGTCCCACCGTGAGTCCCTCAGAGAGAATCTCTATAGGCTCGAGGACCTGGCGTTCGCTGCCAGGGACTATACCTCGAGCATCGATTTCAGCCCTGAGCGCCTGGATCAGATAGAGCAGAGGTTGTCCGATCTGGATAAGCTCTCGAGAAAATACGGCACTTCCATTCCAGAGATCCTGGCTTACGCCGACAAGTCCGAAAAGGAACTGGAGGGGTTGGTTTCCTACGCCGACACTTCGAAGATGCTTGCGGACAGGCTGGCCGAAGAAACGAGTCAATATCTGGCTTTGGCTGCGAAGCTTTCCGAAAAGCGTCGCGGGGATGCTGCCCGCTTGGAGCGAGAGATCCGCAGGGAATTCCAGGCCCTTGCGATGGAAAAGATGAATCTCTCTGTCCGCTTCGATTGCAGGGAAGGCGATCGTTCTCCCGGCCGGATACCGAGTTCCTATGGACCCTCCGGCATCGACCGTGTAGAGTTTATGATAGCTCCTAACAAGGGCGAGGAGATGCGGCCATTGACAAAGATCGCCTCCGGTGGAGAGCTTTCCCGTGTGATGCTGGCAATCAAATCCCTCTGCGGCGACGAAGAGCCGGGAAAGACGATGGTTTTCGACGAGGTGGACGCGGGAATCGGCGGAAGAGTTGCCGAAGCGGTGGGCAGAAGATTGCGCGATATTTCGCAGATCAGCCAGGTGCTGTGCGTGACCCATTTGCCACAGATCGCCGCTTTCGCACGGCACCATTTCAACGTATGTAAGGAAGCGGTCGGCGCCCGAACCGAAACCTTCGTGAACGCACTTGAGGAATCCGCGCGTGTTGAGGAGTTGGCACGCATGATGGGCGGAGCGATCATCACGGAAACGACACGCCGGCACGCCCGGGAAATGCTGGAGCATTCATTGAGCCCGGCTGAAGATCAGAAGAAACAAACTCAGAATTAGACATGGCCAGAAAGTTCTACATCGAAACCTTCGGTTGTCAGATGAACGAGCTGGACTCGGAGAAGATCGCGGGCAACCTTCTTTACAATGGCATGGAGCCTGCATCCGACGCGTCGCAGGCGGACGTAATAATTCTCAACACCTGCAGCGTGCGTGAGAAAGCTGTTCAAAAGGTCTATGCGCGTTTGGGCGAAATCAAGAGGCAGAAGACGAAGAGAAACGATGTAGTGGTCGGTGTCGTGGGCTGCATGGCGCAGCTGGAGGGTGAGAACATCCTCAAGAAGGCTCCTTTTGTGAGTGTCCTGGCCGGCCCCCAGAAGGGCCATGTGATGACCGATCTGGTTGAAGAAACACTGAGGACTAACTCTCCGGCAATCGACATGCGAATGGATCGAGATCCCGAGCCCCTCGAAACCACACACGTTCTGCGAGAGAATCCGTGGCGAGCGGGCGTGACAATCAGTGAAGGCTGTAACCGGCATTGCACTTTCTGCGTTGTCCCCTTTACGCGCGGCTTGGAGCGAGACCGGGAAAGCGCAAACATCATCCGCGAGGTTCGGCAGTTGGTCGATCAGGGTTACGTGGAGGTCATGCTTCTGGGACAGACGGTGAACTCCTATCGGGATCCGATCCGTAAGAACTTCACCTTCGCAAAGCTTCTTCTCGAGTTGGCCAAAATAGACGGTCTGAGGCGGATTCGATTTACCTCACCGCACCCGAATGATTTCACGGACGAACTGTTGGACGTAATGATCACTTGTCCACAGGTGTGCAATCAGGTTCATCTACCCGTTCAATCTGGATCCACAAAGGTTCTACGTGCCATGCGTCGCGGCTACACGCGGGTTCGCTATCTGGAAACCATCGAGAAGATCCATAAAGCACCGCGCTCCATTGCGCTTTCGACCGACATCATTGTCGGCTTTCCGGGCGAAACGGAAGCAGACTTTCGGGATACTCTCAGCCTCCTCGATAAGGTACAATATGACAACGTCTTCTCCTTCAAATACTCGCCGCGGCCCAGCACGGCTGCGTTGAGCCTTCCGGACGATACATCCGAAGAAGAGAAGGGAAGAAGACTCAAGGTCCTGCAGGAGCAGCAGAAACTGATACAGTACAACAGGAACGCTGCTTACCTGGGTCAGATCATGGAAGTTCTCGTGGACGATAAAGCGCGAAGCCACTTCAGCCTTGCAGGAAGAACCACCAACAACAAGATCGTAAATTTCGACGGGCCGGAAACTCTCATGGGCCAGATCGTTCCGGTAGAGGTCACGGGCTTCAGCGTCAACAGCCTGAAAGGTGTCTGGCTCAGCAAGGACCGGAGGAATCATGAAGGAAATCGAATTTAAGATTAAAGGTCTGATGATGGATCCCATCACGAATTCACCGATCGTGGTGCTTCAGGATGCAGCGAGCGATACGCTGCTACCCATCTGGGTGGGGATTTTCGAGGCCAACGCAATCGCCCTGCAGATCGAGAAGGTAGACACACCGCGTCCCATGACCCATGACCTGATAAAGGGGCTTCTGAATCATCTCAACGCCAAGGTCACCAAGATCGTCGTTACGGAACTGAAGGACAACACTTTCTATGCTCTGATCTTCCTCAGTGTCGATGGCAAGGTAATCACTGTGGATTCGCGTCCGTCCGACGCCATTGCGCTGGCGCTGCGTACGGATTCGCCGATCTACGTGACCGATGAAGTAATAGCCAAATCGTCGAGTACCGCAAGCACGACACTGTCCACCGAGCGGAGTTCACCAGAGGACATCAAGCAGTGGCTGGAGAATTTGAATCCTGAGGATCTTGGTAAGTACAAGATGTAGTGGCCAGCGCTTTCTGATCACTGGCCACTGATCACTGTCTTCAGATCCATTTCGCGATCTTAAGAAGATCGCTCAGCACGCCCGCCGCAGTCACGCTCGCCCCTGCACCCGGCCCCTGAATTACCAGAGGATGGTCATAGTATCGGGTGGTTTTGAAGACGAGTATGTTGTCAGGTCCGGACAGCCTCCCGATGGGACTGTCTCGCGGGATAATTTTCGGTCCTACCTCGCAGCCTTTTTCGCTGATATCGACGACATAGCGGAGAACTCTACCTTCCGCTCGTGCCTTACGTGCCAAATCCTGCATCTTGGCATCGACAGTGGGGAGCTCTTTCAAAAACTCGCCAACGGACCCGAGTCTAAAAAACCGCCTCGGAATCAAGGCCTTCAGATGGATCTCGCCTGGCTCCACAAAAACTCCGACCTCGCGGGCAATGATCAGAGACTTTCGGGCCACATCGGTACCACTCAGGTCGTCACGCGGATCGGGCTCCGTATATCCCAACGACATCGCCTCGGCAACGGCGTTCGAGAGCGTCTTTCCCTCATCGAGGCGGGTGCAGATCAGACCCAGAGTGCCGCTCAGGCATCCCTGGACACTAAGGACACGGTCTCCTGTATTGATCAGGTCCTGCAAGGTAGAAAGCAGCGGGAGCCCAGCACCGAAGGTGGCTTCGTACTGGTAATTCAGACCCTTTCGCCGGCGCAGGTTCTGAATTTCCATGTATTCGCAAAGGTGCGAGGTCAGCGGCTTCTTGTTGGCGGTCACGACGTGGAAACCGCGCTTGAGGCCGTCAATGTGGACCGGCGCCAGTTCGGCACCCGTGGCATCGACCAGTACGACATCGGATCTGTAGGTTCCTGCGATCCGGTCAAAGATACCGGAAACACCTGGGTGAGGTTCGGCGCCCGGCAACTGGTCGAGCGGCGTGCCGGACCCCAACGATTCCAGCTCGGGACCTGATAATCCCGTTGCAGAGAAGCGCCAGGTTTTCGAATTGACAACGCCTAAAACGCGCAGGTTAACTTGGAGGCCCTTGGCAATCTGCGCCCGGTTCTCGTGGATCTGCTTGAGAAGCGCCCGTCCGATGAGGCCGCACCCGAAGACAAACACGTTCAGGTCTCGGGTGAGCCCGAAGGCTGTGTGGATTGCCTGGACCGCGTGCCGATAATCCCTTTCGGGGATGGCGGCAGAGATGCTGAGCTCCGAAGCCCCCTGCGCTATGGCAAGGACGTTTATCCTGCATTTGCCCAGTGCTTCGAAGAACTTGCCGGAGGTTCCCGGCGTGCCGCGCATGCCGGCACCGATTATGGAGACAGTGGCCACGTCTCGAGTTACCCCAATGTCCTCCATCAGGTTTCGCTCGATCTCCAGTTGAAACTCGCGTCGTAGTGCGTGCACGGCACGATTGACGTCGCGTGTCGGAATCACCATGCAGATGCTGTGCTCTGAAGATGACTGGGAAATCATCATGACCGTAACATTTTCCCGAGCCATAACGTCGAAAAGGCGGGAAGTGACACCCGGGATGCCGACCATGCCGTTCCCCTGGATGTTCAGGAGCGTCAGGTCCCGCGCCGATGTGACCGTCTTCACCAGAGGACGGCGGGTACCCCGGTCCGTGATCAGCGTTCCGTCAGCCTCCGGATTGAACGTGTTTTTGATTCGGATTGGAACGCGCCGGATGACAGCCGGGATCATCGTCTTCGGGTGCAGGACCTTCGCACCAAAATAAGACATCTCCGCCGCTTCCTGGTAGCTGATATGACGAAGTACGGTTGCTTCAGCGACTAGGATGGGATCCGCCGTCATGACGCCGTCGACGTCTGTGTAGATTCGGATCTCGCGGGCGTGCAGTGCGGCGCCTACAATGGAAGCGGAATAGTCCGAACCGTTACGACCGAGCGTTACAGTCAGGCCATCCACCGATTTGGCGATGAATCCGGGTACCACCGGTGACAGGCCACGCTCGAGAATCGGCAGCAGATGCGCGCGAATGAGCTTCTCCGTCTCCGCGCTGTTCACCAGGATCCCCCGCGATGTTCGTTCACCCACTATCCAATCGCGGGCATCCGAGTGGCGGAAAGGGCCGCCGTTGTCCTTGAGAACACGGGCGAGCAGGTTCGAAGACAGAATCTCACCATAGGAAAGGAGCTTGTCCCGCGTTCGCTCGCTGAACTCGCGAAGAAGGTGGATTCCTTCGGTGATGCCGCGAATCTCGGCGAATTGAACGTCCAGAAACCTTTCGATCCAATCGCGCGTACCCTGAGATTCCGCCAAAGAGGCAAAGTTTTCCCGGTGCAGGGAACGAAGATCTTCCAAGGCGGATTCCACCTTTCGGTGTTTCCCGTCCAGCGATATCTTGCCAATGCCAAGCAGACGATCCGTTACACCTGACATGGCCGAGACCACAGTGACGAGCGGTCCAAGCCGCGACTGGTTGCGCACGATGTTTATGACCTGAGTGATGGCCGCGTGATCGCGCAATGACGATCCGCCGAATTTGAGAACAAGCAGCTTCCTGTTTGACATGAGAGCGCCCCTAAAAACTCCTCCAATGATTGCGCCGTGAGGGAATGGAAAGCACAAATGTACCACGAAAGAAACTCTGAGTGCGTACTGCTTTGCGCGCTGCGTTCCTGGCGCACAGGATTGAACGGAAGGCGGGCAGCGAGCTGCTTTTGGAAATGCGCTCCGCGAAACCTGCGACCAGCAGGGAACTGGAGCAAGTTCTGCAATCAGATTCGGATAGAGAGCGGTATATGAGAACGCGGCAAGGTAGAATTGCTAGTTAACATAATATATCTTATCAGAAGTAACACCAATAACTGTCCTTTCATGCTGCATAGTCGATAAGTTATACATTTCTGGTCCTTTACAGCCGTCTGGTCGATATGGTAGTCTTCACCACGGTATGTCGAGAATCGACAAGCTCCTCTATCTTGCTATCGTTCCACCATTTCTGATCGCGCTCACCGTTCTTACTTTCGTCGTTTTCATCCATGAGTTCGGTCGCCTGTCCGAGTTGTTGATTACGCACAACGCTTCGCTCGGTACCATCGCAATCATGGCTGGAACCTTCCTGCCCCGGATTCTCATCTTCTCGCTCCCGCTGTCATACCTGATCGGAATTCTCATCGGTCTCAGCGGCCTTTCCGGCGAAAGCCAGATTACTGCACTGCGCGCCTGCGGCGTCCCGATACGAAAACTGCTCCCTCCGGTCCTGGCGCTCGGCGGCATTATAGGGCTTATAACGGCAGCTTTTTCGATTGTTATCCTCCCGAAAGCGAACGATCTATTGGGCCTCGTCAAGAACCGCATCAGTTTGCGGCAAGCGACCTCACAAATTCAGCCCAGGGTCTTTAACGAGGGTTTTAAGAATCTTGTCGTCTACCTCGATGATCTTGCGGTTGACAAGCAGCACTGGTCCCGCGTCTTTCTGGTCGATAACACAAATCCCAAAGCACCCAAGACGCTGCTTGCGCGCGATGGCACCTTGGTGAGCGACTCGGCCGACTCGCAGCTCCAATTGCATTTAGAGCATGGCAGGATTTACGAGGTCGATCCCGAGCATCCACACAACGACAACGAGACCGTATTTGCCGCCACAGACATACCGATTGTCATAAATCGTGGTTCCTTAAGCGGCGGCGGGGCCGAACCCGCGGACGACCGCAAACCCAAAAAGCCCGAAGAGCAAAGCACTCTGGCACTCTGGCGCGGCAGGCCAGGTATCAACGATGATGACCGGCTCGAGCAGCTCGTGGAACTGCATCGTCGCCTTGCAGTTCCTTTCTCCGTGCTACCATTTGCGCTTCTCGGTCTGTCGCTCGGCATCGGTACAAAAAAGGGTGGCCGGACATCAGGTTTCATTCTTAGTTTGGGGCTCGTACTCCTGTTTTACCTCTTATTTTGGAACGGCATACGGCTTGCTCACGTGCGGAAGCTGTCACCCTGGCTTGGGGCCTGGTCGGCAAACCTCACCCTGATGCTGTTGGGGCTTGCCTTGATGAGCGGTGCCGAGAGGCACAGCAAGTGGCTTGTCTGGTTTTCGAGCTTGAGAACGTACCTCGATTCCGTCACCCGCCGGGGGTGGCTGGTTGCCATCCGTAACAAAGTCAGCAACCTTGACAAGGTTATTCTTAAATCAGGCACAAGACTGGCCGGCTTCCGATTCCCCAAAGTTATCGATCTCTATGTCTCTAGAGGGTTTTTCGTCTACTTCTTCTGGTCGCTGCTCGTCTGCGGCTCTCTCTTCATTCTCCTCACTCTCTTCGACCTCCTGAACGACATCATTCGCAACCGGATTCCAATCTCCTATGTGGTCGACTACTTCGTTTTTCTCACACCGCAGATCCTGATGCTTGTCGTTCCTATGTCGGTGCTGCTGGCTATCCTGATCACCTTTGGAATACTGGAAAAATCTTCGGAAATAACCGCTTTGAAAGCCGGCGGATGGAGTCTCTATCGTCTAGCTTTGCCTGTGTTCCTCATCGCCGGCGCGTTCTGTGTGAACCTGTATGTGATGCAGGATTACGTACTTCCCTATGCCAATGTTCGTCAGGACAATCTGCGAAACATCATTAAGAACAAGTCGGCCCGCACATCCATGCGCCCCCAAGGAAAGTGGCTCTTTGGCGAGTCCAACCGGATCTTCAACTACGCCTACTACGACGCAGGCAATAACCTCTTCGTGGGTTTAAATATCTTCGAAGTGGATCTTCGGGAGCTCAGAATCCTGCGCAGGTTCTATGCCGCACGTGCCACTATTGAAGATTCCGGTACCTGGCTGCTTGAAGAAGGTTGGGTTCGCGACTTTCAATCCGAACAGGCGGGCTTTAAGAATATTAAGAAGGCCGAATTCCGCTTTCCGGAAAAGCCCGGATATTTCCAAAAGGAAATCCTCGAACCCAAGGAGTCAGCAAAACTCACATACCTCGAGTTAAAGGACTACATTAAGTATCTAAAGCAAGCTGGCTATAATGCTACAGAATTGCAGGTAGAGCTCTATAAGAAGATTTCGTTTCCGCTCAGCTGTCTGGTGATGGCGCTGCTCGGAGTTCCCTTCTCCTTCTCCATGGGCAAGAAAGGGGCCTTCTTTGGGATCACCGCAAGCATTGCTATTGCTATTTCGTATTGGGGAGTGTTCAGCTTGTTTGAGCAGATGGGAGCTTATGGCTTACTCATCCCGCTTCTGGCAGCCTGGGCCCCCAACCTCCTCTTTGGCGCGACCGGACTCGTTCTTCTTCTCACCATCCGAACCTAAACAAATGACGAATGTAGAATGACGAATGACGAATAAAAGAATCAGGAATGTCTGCCCTACTATAGCAACCGCTATGCCCCGACAGGAATGAATGGCGACCGACCTCGACTTCGCCTGGTGCAAAAACCAATTGATTATTTGAGTTTTCTAACGCCTTCGCCCTCAAAGTCATTCGTCATTCGTCATTCGTCATTCGTCATTCGTCATTCGTCATTCGTCATTCGTCATTCGTCATTCGTCATTCGTCATTCGTCATTCGTCATTCGTCATTCGTCATTCGTCATTCGTCATTCGATTAGGTTCCCTCGGCCCAGCTATTCAGATACGTCGCCTGTTCAGTTGTGAGATTGTCGATTGCGTAGTTCATCGCCTTCAGCTTCAGACGCGCAACCTCCTGATCGATCTCGGTCGGAACGGGATAGACCTGATTCTGCAGGCTGGCATGAGCTTTCACCAAGTGTTCGACGGAGAGGGCCTGGTTGGCGAAAGACATGTCCATAACGGATGCAGGGTGGCCTTCGGCGGCGGCGAGGTTGATCAGCCTTCCCTCGCCTAAGAGGTAGATCTTCTTCCCGCTGCTGAGCGTATATTCATCGACGAATTCGCGGATCCTGCGGCGTGACGAGCTGAGGGCTTCAAGCGCAGGAATGTCGATCTCGACGTTGAAGTGACCCGAATTCGCGAGAATGGCACCGTTGGGCATCGAAAGGAAGTGTTCCTTGCGCAGGATGCCTTTGTTACCCGTTACAGTAATGAAGAGCTGACCGATCTTCGCCGCCTCTGCCATTGGCATGACCCTGTAGCCGTCCATGACGGCTTCGATGGCGCGCACGGCATTGACTTCGGTGACGATCACTTCGGCACCCAGGCCGCGCGCCCTCATGGCAACTCCGCGGCCGCACCAGCCATATCCGCTCACAACCATGCGCATTCCCGCCATGAGCACGTTAGTGGCACGCAGGATTCCGTCGACCGTGGACTGGCCGGTACCATAGCGGTTGTCGAACAGGTGCTTGGTGTCGGCATCGTTCACCGAAACAACCGGGAACTTCAGAACCCCATCCTTTGCCATGCTTCGCAGGCGGATCACTCCGGTAGTCGTTTCTTCGGTACCGCCGATCACGGTGGGAATGAGATCTTTTCGCTCCGTCAAGATCATGGTGACAAGATCAGCCCCATCGTCCATCGTAATCTGAGGCTTGTTATCGAGCGCGGCAATAATGTGGTTGTAATAGGTCGTGTTGTCTTCGCCCTTAATGGCGAACGTAGGTATTCCGTATTCCTTTACTAGCGCCGCCGCCACGTCGTCCTGCGTGCTCAGGGGATTCGACGCGCAAACATAGGCCTGCGCGCCGCCATCCCGCAGGGTGATTGCCAGATTGGCCGTCTCAGTGGTTACATGCAGACAAGCCGAAATACGGACTCCCTGAAGGGGCTTTTCTTTCATAAATCGCTCTTGTATGAGCTGGAGCACCGGCATGAACTGCCTGGCCCACTCGATACGATCTTTCCCTTGTTCCGCAAGGGCAAGATTCTTCACGTGATGATTCATAGGATTCCTCAATAATTATGGGTGGATGAACTACAGGCGCGCGGCAGCGCGCAACTCGGCTACGCGATCGGTGCGCTCCCAGGTAAACTCCGGCTCGGATCGGCCGAAGTGTCCGTAGGCTGCCGTCTTCTTGTAGATGGGCCTCCTCAGGTCGAGGCTTTCGATTATTCCGCGCGGCGTAAGCTTGAACATGTCGCGTACGATCTCCTCTATGCGGTCCTCGCGCACCTTTCCGCTTCCGAACGTGTTGACCATCAAAGATACAGGGTCTGCAACGCCTATGGCATATGCCAGCTGAATTTCCGCACGATCGGCAATTCCAGATGCCACGATGTTCTTGGCTAGGTAACGCGCCATGTAGGATGCGCTCCGGTCTACCTTTGAGGGATCCTTACCCGAAAATGCTCCGCCTCCATGGTGTCCGTATCCGCCGTATGTATCGACGATAATCTTTCGCCCGGTGAGTCCGCAATCTCCCTGCGGTCCACCGACGGCAAACCGGCCGGTGGGATTGATGTGATAGTTCGTCTTGCCGTTGCGCAGATGCTCGGGAATAATCGGCAGAATGACGTGTTCCATGACATCGCTGCGCACCTTATCGATGCTGATGTTGGGGCTGTGCTGAGTCGACACCACAACGGTTTCCACCTTGACCGGCGTGAAGCCGTCATAAAGGACGGTTACTTGCGACTTGCCATCGGGTCGGATCCAATCGAGGATGCCATTCTTGCGGACTTCGGCCAGCCGGCGTGTGAGCTTATGAGCCAGCATGATCGCCATGGGCATGTATTCTTCGGTTTCGTTGGTTGCGAAGCCGAACATCAATCCCTGGTCCCCCGCGCCGCCGGTATCGACCCCCATGGCGATGTCTGGAGACTGCTCGTCGATGGACGAGATTACGGCACACGTGTCGCAGTCAAAGCCGTACTTCGCGCGCGTATATCCGACTTCCCGGATTGTCTCGCGGACAACCTTCGGAAAATCCACATAGCACTTTGTGGTGATCTCGCCGGCGATGATGGTAAGGCCAGTCGTGACCATCGTTTCACAAGCCACTCTACCCATCGGATCCTGGGCCATGATGGCATCCAGGATCGCGTCTGATATCTGGTCCGCTATCTTGTCGGGATGTCCCTCCGTTACGGACTCCGAAGTAAAAAGGTGTTTGCCACGAACTCCCACGCACGCCTCCTCGCTCTTTGGATAAAGCGATGATTTTTAGCACAGCGCTCTAGGCGAGTCAACGAATTCGAGTTTCCCGAAATAAAAGCAGCCACGGATCTGACCATTTACACGAAAAACTCTTGCGTTCAAACGAGAGACGGCTGCTCAAGCGGTTCGATCCACAAGTGAAGCAAATAGAACCACGGAATATTTATTTCATCATTCACGCAATTCGTGGCTGCTTTCAGGCTCGTGGATGATACTTTCGATAAATCTGCTTCAGTCGCTCGCGCGTGATGTGGGTGTAAATCTGCGTTGTGGAAATGTCCGAGTGCCCAAGCATAATCTGAACCGAACGAAGGTCCGCGCCATTCTCGAGCAAGTGTGTTGCGAAGCTGTGGCGAAGCATGTGGGGCGTCAGTACTTTGCGAATGCCGGCCTTGCGGCCATATCCCTGTACGATCTTCCAGAATCTCTGACGCGTCATGCGGGTTCCCAGGCGAGAGACAAACAGATAGTTGCTCTTTTTCTTTTTCAACAGCAATGGCCTCGACCGGGACACATATTCCGCCATACAATCCCGCGCCGCAGCACCGATGGGAACCATCCGCTCCTTGCTTCCCTTCCCCATGCATGACAAGATTCCAAGCTCGAGATTAATTTGCTGAATTGTCAATGAGATAAGCTCGCTGACGCGCAGGCCCGAGGCATATGAGATCTCAATCATGGCGCGATCCCTGCTGCCAAGGCGGGTTTCGGGATCCGGCGCCTTGAGAAGGTTTTCCACCTCTTCCTTGCTGAGATAGCGGGGGAGGGGCTTCAGGGACCGCGGAGCTTCCAAATGCTCTGTCGGATCGGATTTTATGACCTGGTCTCCAATCAGATAGCGAAAAAACCCCCGGGCAGCAATCAGCGCACGCGCCAGCGACCTTGGCGACAAACCGTCCTCCAGAAGTCTCTCGTTCCACAACAGAATATCCTCGCGGCTCAGGGAGACCAACTCTCGCTGCCGGGAGTCTGCAAACCGCCTGAGTTTCCGCAGGTCCCGCAAATAGGATTCCACGGAATTCGCAGCCAGTCCCTTCTCTACTCTGAGGTAAGTTTCATATTCCACCAGCCAGTCCCGATTCACGAAAGTCCCCAGCAAAGGCGTCGCCGTGGCAGGTTCGGCTAGGATTTCCCTTGTCAAGTCTCCTCACACCACAAAGATCATGGAGAATCTCCATACTTTCTGCGTCCCCGTGGTGTACACTTGCGGCCTCTTTACTTGACTGACTTGGGCATCTAATAATATCATAGGTAATCAACGCGGTAACACCTTGAATTATATGCCTTTATGAAGCTCTCCGAAATTGCTCGTCGAATCGGGTGCCAGATGCATTCGAACGCGGACGTTGAAATCAGGCGCGTCGCAGGCATTGACGAAGCCTCCCCCGGAGACCTGACATTCGTTTCCAACCGCAAGTATATCAGTCACATCAAGAACACCCGTGCCTCAGCCATTATCCTGGGCAACGATATGCCGGAAGTGGCCATCCCAAGTCTTCGAACTGAAAATCCCTACCTGGCATTTGCCCGGGCTCTCGAGCTTTTTTACCAGCCGCTTCGCCCCGAACTGGGAATAGACCCAACGGCCTCAATCGCCGGGGATGTCGAGATCCGTCCTGATGTCAGCATTGGTGCGTACGTCGTCGTCGCTCGAGGATGTAAGCTCGGCGCCAGGGTAACGATCCATCCTCATGTTGTGCTCTATCCCGGCGTTATTCTCGGAGATGACGTGGTTCTTCATTCCCATGTGAGCGTTCGGGAGCAGTGCCTGATTGGCAACCGCGTAGTCATCCAGAATGGAGTCGTTATTGGCAGCGACGGTTTCGGCTTCGCCCCAATGGAGGACGGCACTTACTACAAAATCTGCCAGACCGGTCGCGTCATTATTGAAGACGACGTCGAGATCGGCGCTAACACGACCATAGACCGCGCCGCAGTAGGCGACACTATCATTCGCCGGGGCGCGAAGCTGGACAATCTCGTGCAAATAGGCCACGGCGCCGAGGTTGGAGAGAATAACGTTCTCGCTGCTCAGGTCGGGCTGGCTGGATCCACACATCTGGGACGAAACGTCAAAGTTGGAGGGCAAGCTGGATTCGCAGGCCATCTCAACGTGGGAGACGACGCCGTCCTCACGGCGCAAAGCGCTACCTCCCACGATATCCCTCCCGGCGCTGTCATGTCCGGATCCCCAGCATTTGACAACTCGATCTGGCTCCGCTCGGTGGCCGCCTTCCCCAAGCTTCCCGACATCCTGCGAAAAATCCGAGAGTTGGAAAAGCGAATCGAACAGCTCAGAGGCCAAACGGCCTCTCAAGACTCAAAATAAACCTTAATCTGCCAGGAAATCTGCCGATAAGAACGGCAGGCTATTCGAGAAGCTGACCTTTCAGCCCGGGATGGTAGGGTTTCGTGCGACCAGCAAGGTGGCGAACCCACACCGGGCTGAAAGACTTTTAACCCACCCTCCTTTCCAAGATCCTTCATCGCCAGCTCGAAATACAGAACCACGGAGTTCACAGGTATTGAAGCGCGGTGATCTATTCGTCCTTGCGGTGTTTTTGATCTCATTTGGGTTTTGATCCGCGCAGGAATTTGGGGTAGCATGTGCAATTCGTTACGGCTGGCGGTTTGGTTGATTTATATGTTCTTTATCTTTTGACGTGTTTTGGAGAGATCTTCGATGGCGAACCAATACGTTTATGCTTTTGCAGACGGAAAAGCCGACGGACACGGTGACATGAAGGACCTGCTCGGCGGCAAAGGTGCGGGCCTGGCCGAGATGACGAATGCAGGTCTCCCGGTTCCGCCAGGATTCACTATAACAACCGAAGCCTGCAACGCCTACTATGGCGAGGGCGCAAAATTTCCCGAGGGCATGTGGGATCAGGTGCTTTCAGCAATGAAGCAAGTAGAAGAAGCCACAGGGAAAAAATTCGGCGACCCTTCAAACCCGCTGTTGGTTTCCGTCCGCTCGGGCGCGAAGTTCTCGATGCCGGGCATGATGGATACCGTCCTAAACCTCGGTCTTAATGACGAGACTCTCAAGGGAATCGCTAATCTCACATCCAACGAGAGATTCGCCTACGACGCTTATCGGCGCTTTATCCAGATGTTTGGCAAGATCGTCCTCGGTATCGACGGTGAGCTGTTCGAACATGCCCTGAGCGAAGCCAAGCGCCGCGCCCGCGCCCAGGTCGATACGGACTTGACCGCCGAAGATCTCAAAATGGTCGTCGAGGAGTTCAAGAAGATCATTCGCTCCGAAACCGGATCCGACTTTCCAACCGACCCTTACACTCAGCTCGACGAGTCCGTAAAGGCGGTCTTCCGCTCGTGGAACGGCGACCGCGCCAAAGCGTACCGCCGGCGTGAGAGGATTCCGGATGACCTCGGCACAGCGGTGAACGTCGTAACAATGGTTTTCGGAAACATGGGCAACGACTCCGGCACGGGTGTTGCTTTTACACGCGATCCGGCCACTGGGGAAAAGATCCTTTTCGGTGACTATCTTGCCAACGCTCAGGGCGAAGACGTCGTCGCCGGCATCCGCACGCCGAAGCACATCCTCGAACTGAAGGAGGACATGCCGGAAATCTATCAGCAGTTCTCCGAAGTGGCCACGAAGCTGGAAAAGCACTACAAGGACATGCAGGATCTCGAGTTCACCGTGGAGCGCGGCAAACTTTGGATGCTCCAGACCCGCAACGGCAAGAGAACAGGTCCTGCTGCAGTCAAGCTGGCCGTCGACATGGTTCGTGAAGGCTTGATTGACGAGAAGACGGCCCTTCTGCGCGTCCCTGCCGGCGACCTCGACCAACTGCTCCACAAGATGGTCGATCCCAAGGCAAAAATGAACGTCCTGACGAGAGGCATCAACGCCAGTCCGGGTGCGGCCGCAGGCCGCGTTGTTTTTACGCCTCAGGAAGCGGAGGCTTGGGCGGCCAAAGGCGAGCGCGTCATTCTGGTCCGCCGCGAAACTTCACCGGAAGATGTGCGCGGAATGGATGCCGCAAAGGCGATTCTGACTTCAACCGGGGGTCCCACCAGTCATGCTGCCGTTGTGGCTCGCGGATGGGGTAAGCCATGCATCGTCGGAGCAGGCGAAGTCAACATCAACTATGCCAAGAACGAGTTCACGGTCAACGGCACCCGTATTCGCCGCGGCGATTGGATCACGGTCGACGGTACCAGCGGGCAGGTGATCCTTGGACAGGCCCCGCTGATCGATCCCGAGCTCGGCGATGATTTCCGGCAGCTGATGGAATGGGCCGACAGGGCTCGAACGCTTGGAGTCCGCACCAACGCGGATACGCCGAATGATGCCGCCGTTGCGCGACACTTCGGGGCTCAGGGAATCGGTTTGTGCCGAACCGAGCACATGTTTTTCGCCGGCGATCGCATCGATCATGTGCGCCAGATGATCCTGGGCTCCCTCGACTACAAGCGCATCGACCGCGAACTGCGCGGCGTTGAGGCGGAGTTGAGTAAGGGGGTATCGCCCAAAAAGAAGAAGGAACTTCTGGAAACGCGGAAGAAGCTGAAGAAGGAATTGGAAGATCCCAAGCGGTTATACAGGGGCGGTCTCGCCGAGCTGCTAAAACTTCAGCGCAAGGATTTCGAGGGCATCTTCCGCGCCATGGACGGCCTGCCTGTGACGATTCGAACTCTTGATCCGCCGCTGCACGAGTTCTTGCCTCACACCGAGGAAGACACCCGCAAGCTTGCGCGCAAGCTGAAGACGAAGCCTCAGCTCCTTTGGGAGAGGGTGCAGTCGCTGCACGAGGCCAACCCGATGCTCGGCCATCGCGGCTGCCGCCTCGGCGTCGTTTTTCCCGAGATCACTGAAATGCAGGCGCGAGCCATCTTCGAGGCCGCGGTCACTATGCAAAAGCGAGGCGTGAAGGTTCTACCCGAGATCATGATCCCGCTGGTTGCCGATGTCGCGGAGTTCAAGCTCCAGGCTGATGTGGTTAGACGTGTCGCAGATGAGGTCTTCGAAAAGAGCAAGCAGAAGGTCGATTATCTGGTCGGCACTATGATCGAGCTGCCGCGTGCGGCGCTGACGGCCTACAAGATCGCCCAGGAGGCCCAGTTCTTCTCCTACGGCACCAACGACCTTACCCAGACAACGTACGGCATTTCGCGCGACGATTCCGGCAAGTTCCTGCCCTTCTACATCGAAAACCGCATCTTCAAAGAGGATCCATTCCAGGTTCTGGATCAGGAAGGCGTGGGTCAGCTGGTGAAGCTTGGAACCGAAAGAGGCCGCGCCGCTCGTCCGGATCTAAAGGTTGGCATCTGCGGCGAGCACGGCGGCGAGCCGTCATCGGTCAAGTTCTGCCACACGGTCGGAATGAATTACGTTTCCTGCTCGCCCTATCGGGTTCCGATCGCACGGCTCGCGGCCGCTCAGGCCGCTCTGGGCTCGGAGCAGACCATCTCGCACACCGCATAGCAATTGGCGATTGACGATTGAAGTTTAATCGTCAATCGCCAATCCCATCCCTACCACACCAACTCTATAAGAAGGCCCGGTTAGTTGCTGTGCTCCAGCACTATTTGGGAGATGTCGGCTATGCTGAGGAAAAGCTCCGAGAGTTTCTCTAGAAGAGACAGTCGATTCGCCCTGATCGCCGGGTCCTGCGCCATCACCAGCACTTTGTCGAAGAAATCGTCGACAACCCGACGCATGGAGGCCAGCGAGCGGAGTGCCGAGCTGTAATCGTGATTCTGCCTCGCCGATTCCACTGCAGGGAGCGCCTGAAGGTATCCTCGCCATAGCGCGAGTTCGGCCGGCTCGACCATCTGTGACTCTTCCGGAGAACCGGAAACTGCGCCAGCCTGTGATAATATGTTCACGACTCGTTTAAAGTTTGAAGCCAGCGAAAGAAAGTCCACCTCCTCACGTATCGCCTGCAACGCCCGCAAGCGCTCCAGCGTGTCGTGGGGATCGTCGAAGCCAACCGCCAGGGCCGCATTTATACAGTCGTAGGAATAGCCCATCTCCTCAAGGAGAAAGCGCAGTCGTCCCTCGAAGAACTCCTTGAGATTCGTGTGCGTCTCCATCCGGGCACGATCATGCAATTCCGCCCCTATTTGAGGCGAGGAGGCCAAGCAGGCAGAGAGGCCCCATTGAATCATCTCGCTGAGTGACAAGCTCATGCGGTGATCTAGGATGATCTTGAGTATCCCGTTCCCCTGACGACGCACCGCGAACGGATCTCTGGAGCCCGACGGGATCAGTCCGACCAAGAAGCAGCCGCAGACCGTATCAAGGCGGTCCGCCAAAGAGAGGAGAGCTCCCGCTACTGACGATGGAGACTGGGAATTCGTCGATTTGGGCAGATATTGTTCGTAAACCGCACGCCAGAGCGTTTCCGGATATCCTTCAGCTTCGGCGTACAGCCCGCCCACGATCCCCTGCAAATCCGTGAACTCCTTCACCATCTCGGTAACCAGGTCGCACTTGAATATGCGTGCGGCCGATTCGAGGTCGTCGAGCAAGTCAGCGCGATTGATCCGCTGTGTCAGCTTCTGCAGAAGCACAAGAACTCGGCGCGTCTTGTCATAGTAGGATCCGAGCTTCTCCTGAAAAAGAACGTGTTTAAGCGACTCTTCTCGTTCCAGCAGCCTGATTTTGCGATCCGTTTCCCAGAAGAACGCGGCATCGGCAAGCCTCGCGCGCAGCACCCGCTCGTGACCCGTGCGAATCAACCCGCTATGATCCGCCTCCAGGTTTATGACGGCCAAAAATGCGGGGAGCAGTTTACCGGCGGAATCGAGGAGCGAGAAGTATTTCTGATGCTCCCTCATCACCGTAATTAGGATCTCCTTGGGCAGGGACAGGAAGCGAGTCTCGAAAGACCCTCGAATTACCGAGGGATATTCATTGAGATTCGTGACCGTTTCCAACAGAGCAGAATCATCAACGAGAATGCCACCGCAGGCATCTGCCTCGCGCTTAAGACCTTCCTCGATTCTGGTCCTCCTTTCGCGAGGTTCCGCCAAGACGCCGTTTTCACGTAGTAACTGCTGCAGAGATGCCGGAGAAGACACGACTATCCTGCTTTTGCCGAGAAAGCGATGACCGACGGTGAAATTGGAGGAAGCGACGTCAGCAATTCGAAACCGGACGACTTTCGCATGAAATAGCGCAAGAATCCACCGTAGCGGCCGCACAAAACGAAAGTGGTCTGAAGTCCAGTGCATCGTTTTCGGAAATTGGATCTTGGAGATTGCCTCAGGCACAAGCTTTTCCAGGATCTTATGAGTTTTCTCTCCCTTGATCCGACGCTCAATGGATAGGTATTCGCCCTTCGGAGTCTGAACCGTCTTTACTTTCCCAACCGAAATCCCATTCTTTTGCGCAAATGCAAGGGCAGCCTTGGTCGGGTTGCCTTGCGCATCATAGGCGACGCTCCTCGGAGGTCCCACTACGGCCTCGACCAGGTCTTCCTGGCAGATCGGGATCTCTCTGAGGCCGACAATAAGCCTCCTTGGCGTGTACCAGACCAAATCTGTCTCGCACGACAATCGCTGTGACTTCAATGCTCGGACGAGCCCTTCGGCAAACTGCCGGGCTGCATCCTCCAGCATCCAAGCCGGTATCTCTTCCACACCCAATTCGACAAGCAACTCTGATTTTTCCATAAGATTCAAAGAGGCGAGCTAGACAATGGCAGCGCTCTTCGAGGGCGCTTTGAGGAGCGGGAAGCCTTGCTTTTCCCGACTATTCAAATAGTGGCGAGCAACCTCGCAGGCGAGTTGCCGCACACGCCCGATGATTCCGACACGCTCGGTCACGCTAATGGCACCCCGGGAATCCAGAAGATTAAACGTGTGAGAGCATTTCAGGCAGTAATCATAAGCAGGCAGCACCAAGTCCTTTTCAAGCAGCCTCTTGCATTCGTTCTCATACATTGAAAAGAGCTTGAACAGCATATCGAGGTCCGCTGCCTCGAAGTTGTACTTCGAAAACTCGACTTCCTCACGGTGGCGCACATCACGATATGAAACACTATCCGACCACATCAGATCATAGATGCTATCGACCTGGGCGATAAAGGTGCCTATCCGCTCCAGGCCATACGTAATCTCAGCACTCACTGGATCCAGGTCAAGCCCTCCAGCCTGTTGAAAATAGGTAAATTGTGTGATTTCCAAACCATCAAGCAAAACCTGCCATCCGATGCCCCACGCTCCAAGCGTAGGCGACTCCCAGTTGTCCTCTTCGAAGCGGAGATCATGCTCGCGCAGGTTTATTCCGAGGGCTTCGAGGCTGTGAAGATAAAGCTCTTGGACATCCTCGGGAGACGGCTTCAGGATGACCTGGTACTGGTAATGCTTTTGAACCCGATTGGGATTATCGCCGTATCGGCCATCCGCGGGGCGCCGCGAAGGCATCACGTAGGCAACTCGATAGGGTTCGGGTCCGAGGACTCGAAGGAAGGTCTCCGCTGCCATCGTGCCTGCTCCCATCTCGAGGTCATAAGGCTGTTGCAGGACACATCCTTGTTTATTCCAAAACTCCTGGAGTCTCAATATGATCTGCTGAAAGTTCTTGGATCGCATCTATCCTTTTTCGCCCCGTAGAACTTCTCTTAACGACTTGTAGGACTTGAGCTGCTTCTCGATGTGCAGTTCCAGCAGCTCTCGTGTCAGGCGCTCCAGGTTCCTAACCGCCGAAACCGGAATAGCTGCCACAGCAAACCGCTCCGGCGAGAGCTCGGAGATCGCGTGCAGGACAGGCACGGTTTCCGGTCGAATATGGACACCCTTTCCGCCCGCACATGCCGGACAGCGTCCCTGTCCAGCCTCCAACCATGCAAAAAACCCATCATCTTTAACATATCTGCCGCAATTGGAGCAATAGTCATAATTCGGCAGCAGGCCGCTCAAACGCAGCATCCAGATCTCAAAGTAGCGGACGAGCGCCTCGCTGGTGCCGACACGTTCTCCGGCGTTGAGGACAGCCAAAAATAGTCGAAATACCAGCGGGTTTGGGTTGTTTTCTTCAACAAACTCATGAATAAGCTCCGCAAAGTAGCTGAATGAATAGACTTTTTCAAGTGAGGGGGTTTTGCCGAGGTAAGAGTGGATCATTTCGGTCTGCCGGATTCTTGCCAGATCCGCACCCTCTTTGGAATAAAACTGCAGGCGAATGTGGTTCAGCGGCTCGAGCCAGCCGGCAAGTCGGCTCTTGGGTCTTTTCACGCCTTGCGCAGTCGCGCGCAACTTGCCGAATTCGCGCGTAACGAAAACGATGATCCTGTCCGCTTCGGAGAGGGAGTAATGGCGAAGAACAACGGCTTCCGCTTCATGGACTGGCATAGGCAAGAGGTAGATTCAATTCGATCCATTTGCCGTTGTCGATTCGGATATTGTTTATCCGAAGTATGGCGCCTCGCGTCCAGTGGGCTGTCGGCGATGGATCGATGCGGAAGAACACCAATCCCTCGGCCCCCATCGCGGGCTGCAAGGGTCCGGGGTGGAGCGTCATTCTTTCAAGATCCCGGCGAGCTCTTCCGTCGGCTTCGGCCGTGTACATCCGGATGGAGCGGCCCTTGTAGTATCGGCTCAACACTGCGGCATTCTGCATGCGCGCGTATTTCCGGCCACCAATCTGGACGGCCCATTTCGAGTGCGTGAGGTCGATTGTTCCGTTACTCGTATTCTTGGCGATTACCCACGCCGCCGCGATCCCGATCTCGGGGAGGTTGTCATCGAAGAGTTCCCAATAGGCCTTGATGCCCTCGATCGGCTTCACTGCCAGACTCAAGCCGGAATTGCCGCCTCTTGTGTATTCGTGATCCTTGAAGATGGGCGGTTGCAGCGGAACCTGCAGGCTCGAGCAAGAAGCCAGCAGCAGCGCGAGGGTCGCAAGAAGGGTTAAAAATGACGAATGACGAATGACGAATGACGAGTGAGAATAACCGTTGTGGTATTCGTCATTCGTCATTCGTAATTCGTCATTCATCTCTCAGTGATGTTCCACTGGTTCGGGAAGTGCGAGGTTCTCTCCGGGCCTTTTTCGCCGGAGGAAAGCAAACAGACGCATAGTCAGGCCAGACAGGCTGTAGACGATCGCGATGGCGAGCAGCGTCGACCTGGAATAGAAATAGATAAGCGCGACCAGCAGGGCGATGATCAGGATTGTCAGGTGAGATTTCCTTCCCAGGGTCAAATACTTCAGGCTGCTATACCGAATGGTACTTACCATCAGGAATGCCAGCATGAAGACTGCCGCAACCATCAAGCTGGCGGAAACGGGATCTTTTAGCGGCTGGCCAAAGAAATGGACGATGGCTGCAATGCTTCCACCACCAGCAGGAATAGGCAATCCCACAAAATGCTTAAAATGCCCCGCCTGCACGTTAAAACGCGCCAGGCGCATCGCTCCGCAAATGGTGAAGGTGAATGCCGCCGTCCACGCCAATCGAGTGTCCAGGCCCCCCATTCCCCACACAAGCGCCAGAACCGAGGGGGCAATTCCGAAGGAAATGACATCGGCAAGGGAATCGAGCTGTAGCCCGAAGCCTGTGGCCGAATTCGTCAGGCGCGCGATTCGTCCGTCAAGCATGTCCATGATGATCGCGATTCCGATTGCCTGCGCTGCCTGATCGTAGTTGCCGCGCATCGTGGACAGGATTGCGAAATACCCGCAAAAAATGTTGCCCACGGTGAACATGCTGGGGAGGATGAAAATACTCCGTCCGAGGCGACGGCGCCGTTGTGTCATCGCATTCGTTTTTTCAGGTTCACCGCTGGGCTGCTCGTTCATACGAACTCCCCGAGGATTGAGCTGCCGCCTTTCACTCGGTCTCCCACCTTGACACCAACCTTGACCTGCCTAGGCAGCAGAACGTCAACCCTTGATCCGAACCGGATAAGCCCTATGAGCTCACCCCGTTTGATGCTGTTTCCGGGCTGTTTCCAGCATATCACACGCCTCGCGATGAGCCCAGCTATCTGTTTAACCACAACCTGCATGTCCTGGCCGCGGATGGTAAGGACGTTTTGCTCGTTAACACGCGAGGCTTCCTCATCGAAAGCCACCTTGAACTTCCCTCGCTTATGTTCAAGGCTTTCCAGTTTACCGTGAATTGGCGAGCGATTTACATGCACGTCGAAGATGTTCAGGAAAATGCTTATTCCCTGCCCGCCCGCTTGCTCTCCCTCCTTCGGGAGCTCGAAAACGCGCACGACTTTGCCGTCCGCCGGGGAGACCACGAGGTTGTCTCCGGCTGGGATTGATCTCGCTGGATTACGGAAGAAATAACAGACGAAGCCGGCAAGAAAGATCAGGATCAGTGCTACTGTGGCAAAGTGAAAGAAGGCGAGGAGCGCCGCCAGGGCAAGTATTGGAAATACGAATCTATAGGCGTCGCTGACCATAAGGATTTCTCTTGGGGGCCCGAAAGGTTACAGAGCCCCTCACGGCTCGCCGAGGGCTTGAGAACATACGAGCGCGAGTTTCGAGGTTGAGTTCCAGCAACAGATCAGGAGCTGGCTTCCATCTCCTTGCGGTATTTCTGAAGTATGGAATACATCTGATCCTTCAAAAACAGTTTTTTCTTCTTAAGCGTGATCTCCCGCAGTTTTTCCTCTTCGCTCAGATGGTGACGGCTGGATAGTTGCTCCAACTGATTAGCATAGGATTGATGTTCGGCTGCAAGTCTTCTGTATTCTTCGCTTTTGAGCATCACTTGCTCCCGCAGCTCCGCCTCACCAATTAGAACGCTCATAGGCTTTCCCCTCCGACTAAGATGAAATTAAAGATTTGCCAGGCTGTTAGCATCAAGATTTGAATTAACTTTTTAACTTCCTTTACAGAATCTCGCTCAGATTGCAACGGGATCCTAAATGCCTGATATCCTCCGTTCGTTACGCTCCTGGTAGCGCTCGAGGCCAAGTTCGACCAAGCGATGAATAAGCTTCTCGAATGGCACGCCGCTCGCAGCCCAAAGCCTCGGATACATGCTGATCGGCGTAAAACCCGGCATGGTGTTGATCTCATTCAACCAGATTTTTCCCGTGTTCCGCTCCATAAAAAAATCGACGCGCGCCAGGCCCGACCCGTCGATCGTCTGAAATGCACGCACCGCCAAGTTCCGGACTTCGTTGGCTTTTTTTGCGGAAATGTCCGCTGGGATCACCAGCCTGCTGCTCGGGCTGTGATACTTGTCGTTATAATCATAAAACTCGTGCGAAGGAATCACCTCTCCAACCACCGAGGCTTCTGGGTCATCATTGCCCAGGACGGCGCACTCCAGTTCGCGCGCATCCACGCCCCTTTCGATTAGAATCTTTTTATCGAACTGCGCTGAGCAGCGCACGCTCTCGTCAAATTCCTTTTCGGAGTGGATTTTGACAACACCTACGGATGATCCCAGGTTGGCCGGCTTGGAAAACACCGGGTAACCGAACTCACGCGCGACTGCGCGCTTGAGATAGTCGAGCCGCTTGACCAGATCACGCGTCGCGATTACGAGAAACGGCACGACAGGAAGTCCGGCCTGCTCGAATAGCCGCTTCATCACGTCTTTGTCCATGCCTACCGCGGACGCAAGAACCCCGCAGCCGATGTAAGGAAGGCCGGCGATCTCGAACAAGCCTTGAATTGTACCATCTTCCCCGTAGGGACCGTGGAGCAGCGGGAAGATGATCTCCGGAAGTGACTGCCTGCCGCCTTTTCCATCCTGCAGGTTGGCGGTGAGGCGCATTCTCGAATTGTGTGCGTCCAGTGCGTTGTAAGGAACGATGCGGCCATGGAGCTGTGGAGGAAGCATCCTGCGGACTTCCTCAGTGTTCGCGAGCTTTCCGTCTTTAGTGATCCCGACTGCGGTGATTTCAAACTGCGCGGGATCCAGTGCGGTTATCACGGAAGCCGCGGACGTCAGCGATACCTCGTGTTCGCCGGACCTGCCGCCGAAAAGAATTCCCAACCTAATCTTTCGGCCTCTTGCCATTCCCGTTGCCCTCGGAACGAAGCCCGTTTTCAGCATGCTCTTGATACGCCTTAATGATCAACCTCACAAGATGGTGCCTGACTACGTCGCCCTCGTTGAAGTGGCAGAAGGCAAGTCCTTCCACAGATCCCAGGATGTATCTAGCTTCCACCAAGCCCGAGTTCCGCCCCACAGGAAGATCGATTTGCGTAATGTCTCCGGTGATGACGGCCTTGGAATGCATGCCAATCCGCGTCAAGAACATTTTCATCTGTTCCGACGTCGTGTTCTGGGCTTCATCTAAGATAATAAACGCGTCGTTAAGCGTCCTACCCCTCATGAATGCCAGTGGTGCGATCTCAATCACCCCGGTCTCAAGGTACCGCTGGATCTTCTCAGCCTCCAGCAGGATATAGAGTGCGTCATAGAGCGGTCTGAGGTAGGGATTGATCTTTTCCTCTATATCTCCAGGCAAGAAGCCCAAACGCTCGCCGGCTTCAACGGCCGGCCTGGTAAGTATGATGCGCGAGACGCCTTTTTCGAAGAGATAAGTCAAGGCCATCGCAACGGCAAGAAACGTCTTCCCTGTCCCTCCCGGCCCGATGCCGAAGACAATATCATTCTTTCGGATAGCTTCGATGTAGCGGCGCTGGTTCAGGCTTTTCGGCGTAACCTGCTTCTTCCCGGCGGTAAGCAACTGCATCTTGGGAAAGAAATCGTGCAACGACAGAACCGCATCCTCGGCTATCTGTTTAAAAGCCGACTTCAGTTCTCCGTTGGTGATGGAGTGGCCCTTCTCTACCAGGGCAGAGAAATCCACGAGGATCTTTTCGAGCGCGTTGACGTTTTCTTCCTCGCCGTCGATCGCCAGTGAGGAGTCCCGCGCTTGTATTGTCACACTGAAAAGGTTTTCCAGGAACAGGATGTTTTCGTCGAGAGGTCCAAAAAGCAGTTGCAGACTACGATCGGAAAGAAGGACTTTTCTCATCTAATGGTATGGTTCGACCTCACAGAATGTGTTTTGTGGGAGCCCGGTGACAGACCGTTGCACTCGGCGCTGGGACAGCAGACTTGGATAAGTCTTACTAGCATGTCTGTTTTCATATTAGGACTCGTTTTCTGTCAAGTCAATGGCAAAATAGGGTTTGACTTGGTAGTTAAATGCTTGTAAAGTAAGGGTTTTCATTGAGGATTCCCATGCGTATCGGGGAGTCGCAAAAACATCTAACTTCAAGGAGTAGTTTGGGATGGCAAATCACGCGTCGGCGCTGAAAGCGCACCGGCAGAGCTTGAGACGAAACGCTAAGAATACGAGCAACCGCAGCTCCTTGCGCACGGCACTGAGGAAGTTCGCACGGATCATAAAAGCCGGTAAGTCGGAGGAAGCGCAGAAATCCATAACCCATCTTTATTCGGTCGTGGACAAAGCAGTCCAGAAAAAGGTACTGAGCAAAAACGCCGCCGCCCGTCAGAAGTCACGACTTACGAAGCACTTGAACATAGCGATCGCCGAAGTCGGCAAGAAATAACCCTCCTCGCCAACTGCCTTTGGGTTTCTTGGTGATCTTCGTGTCATGGTGTTGTTCGAAAAACGACAAACAAAATGACACAAAGATCACCAGGATTCACAACGAGTAAATCAGGTTTTCCAAAACCATGCGCTCATCGGGAGACGATGATTTGAACCGATAGTCGACTTCCGCGAGGCGCAGGTACATAGTACGCACCGTTGCCCAGTCTATCGCTCGAACATGACGCATGAACTCATCCAAAAAGTATGGCGGCACTTGAGCCGCAGTTGCGGCATCGCGCGGACTTTTTCCCTGCTCCAGCAGATCCTTTGCAATCAGGATCTGACGGAAGTGTCTCGCCATCATGCTAGCGATTCCGAGCGGCTTCTCACCTGAGTCCATCAGGCTTCCCAGCTGGCGCAATGCGCCTGCGCGATCTCTCATGCCCAATGCTTTAGTCAGCTCAAAGATGGAATGTTGCCGGCTGCTGCTGACCAAGTCATCCACTGCGGCGTCCGGTATCACCTTTTCCATGCCGGCGTAAATCAGCAACTTCTCCAGTTCGTTCGCCAGCGATTGCATATCCTCTCCGGCCAGATCTACAATTTTTTTCAGAGAAGCCGACGAAATGCGGAAGCCGCTGCGGCGGAAGAAATTCTCTGCCCATCTCTCAAGCGCGAAGCCTTTGAGCTTGGGAAACTCAGCGAGGCAGGCTTTTTCCACCAATCGCTTATAGAAGCTGGTTCGCCGGTCAAGGTTTTCCGCCGTCAGGATCAGGACGCTGCGTAGGGCTGGGTCTTCAAGATAGGCAAGCAGGGTTTCCTGATCGGTCGATCCTATCTTGTCTATGTCGTTGATCAGAACGAGCCTTCTGGGTGACATCATCGGATAAGTATTCGCCGCTTCGACAGCTTCCCTGATGGGTGTCTCCTGGGCGTTGAACTCTGCGTAGTTGAATGCAAACGCATCCGGCGTCAGGACTTTCTTTTTGATCAACGAGACCGCTTGGCGACACTGATATTCTTCGGGGCCCACTACCACGTATACGGGCTGAATCCGTCCCCGATTGAGTTCGGCTTCGAGTTCTTCAAGATACTGAAGGATCAAGGGATTGAACTGTTAAGAATCGTGCTCACGAGACTGGCCGCAAACTCCCGCGACAGGCGCTCCAGTGCGGGATTCTCCTCGGAAAAGAAGTCGCTGAGCTTGCTGTTTAATACATAGCGTTCGCGATAAAGATAGTCGGAGTTCTCCCAAAGCACCTTGGAATCCGAGGAACGCACAAGTTTTGCGCTCATATTAACGGTTACAAGAAACGCTGATCCGAACGCGTCTGTTCCAAAGGTTACAGGGCTTGAGCTCACGTTCCGGATCTCTCCGATGAGCACAGCATCGACACCAGAGGAGCTCGAACTGACGCGTATGCGCGTTCGCGTGGTGAATTCCTTTATTACTGCGCTCGAAATCTGCTGCTCCAACTTATACTGATGCGTCATGTTGCGAAAAGTCGGTATGCCGAGCGACTGGATTCCCGCGGGAAGGCTTCGAACCGAGCTGTGGACCTGATATCCACACGCGGCGCAGTTTATCACCAAAGCTATGGCCGGCAACAAAGTAATCCGCAGTGGCAGAAGCGGCATCAGCCCTGAACCGAAACAAGACGTGGTCATGTTTTATTGCCTCCCACCGCTCAAGTTTATCACGAGCACTTCCAGGGATTCAGAGAATGAGTGCCGCGGTCATACCTTCGAGAGTTGAATCCCTTTTTGTGCCTGATACTTACCCTTGCGGTCCGCATAGGATGTCGCGCACTCAGCGGCCGCGCGCAGGAAAATTGCCTGTGCGATTCCCTCTCCCGAATGCACCTTCACCGGAACCGATGAGGCGTTCACAAGAGAGACTGTGATGAAACCCTCCCATTCCGGTTCGAGCGGGGTCACATTCACGATCACTCCACAACGAGCGTAAGTCGATTTGCCCTGGCAGATGACCAACACATCGCGCGGAATTCGGAAATACTCGAGTGACCGTGCCAGAACGAATGAATTTGCAGGGACAATGCAGTTCGGCCCCCTGTGGTCACGGAATCTCACCTCTGCCATTTTCTTGGGATCCAAATATCTGCAGGTCGCAAGATCAGGGATCTTGTATTGGTCTGACAGCCTGAAGTCATATCCATAACATGATGCCCCAAAGGAAATCTTATCCTTGCGCACTCGCCCCTGCGCAAACGGGACGATCATATCTCGCGCCGCAGCCATTTGTTTGATCCAGTGATCCGGCAGCACAGCCATGGTAATCCCTCGCTAGCAGAAGTGGTCGATGATTGGAAGGGCGGGAGTCTAACACCAAGCACGAAGCCTGTAAATAGAAATGGCTTGACAGCTTACGCGACCACAAATAAAATCGTTGCACGAATTTATGGAGGTTCAGCGTGATTAAACAGGACATCGTAAACCGTGTTGCCGAGCAACTGAATATCACGAAGGTGAAAGCGGAGATTGCGGTGGAATCTGTCTTCAACTCGCTAAAGAACGCGCTGAAGCGTGGCGAAAGGATCGAACTGCGCGGCTTCGGGGTCTTTATCGTCAAGCCGCGTAAGAGCGGGGTGGGTCGAAATCCACGCACGGGTGAAGAAGTAGCCATTCCTCCAGGTAAGACTATCCGATTCAAGCCGGGCAAGGAAATACGCGCCGACAGAATCGTACATGCTCCTGAGAATGTGCCTTAGGAAGTCCCCACATCTTGCCTGAAAGTCCTTTAGATTGTGAGCGGTAATTTGCCTCTTGGCCCCCCCGCCCAGCCACTGGAATATCGGTCTGCAGAGCCAACGACTCCCACACCCGCTCCAATTCCGCCTTCCCCAAGCGCCAGGGAATGGACTCTCTCGGTTTTTCTATTCCTGGCAACTCTGCTCAGCGTGACCTTTGCGGGCCTTTTTTACGTGGGCGCAGATGGAAGTTTCACGAGGACCACTAGATTCGCCGCATCCCATCCATCTATCCTGCTGTATGGGTTGCCTTTTTCTGTCACGTTTCTGACTATCTTGCTGGCCCACGAACTCGGCCACTTTTTTGCCTGCCGTTACTATGGCATCCGCTGCACGCCGCCATACTTCATCCCTGTTCCCATTACCATTGCGGGAACGCTGGGCGCTTTCATCAGAATCAAATCCCACTTCCAGCACAAACGGGCTTTGTTTGATGTCGGCGTGGCAGGTCCACTCGCGGGATTCTGTTTTGTTATTCCAGCGTTGTTCATAGGTATTGCGCATTCCCGCTTGATTCCAAAGGGAGCTGTGCAGGGAGGCATCAACTTCGGTGAGCCCTTGCTTTTTCGCTGGGTTGGACGGTTCGTTCTTGGATACTCGCCGGCTAATCAGGATATGCTCGCCCACCCCATTGCGATGGCGGCGTGGTTTGGATTGCTGGCAACCTGCTTGAATCTCATCCCCATATGGCAGCTGGACGGAGGCCACATCGCCTATGCAATTCTCGGGAAAAACGCGCAGCGGAAGTTGTCGATCTTTGCAGTGGCAGGTTTGATCCTGGTAAGTTTTGTTGGCTGGCCAATTCCCTCTTATCTTCTCTTCGGGTTGCTATTGCTCGGATTTGGCGTCCGCTTCCGTTTTTATCACCCTCCGACGCTTGCAGAGGAAGAGAGTGTCGGTCCGGGAAGAGTTTTGATTGGCATTCTTGCCATGATAATCCTCATCGTTTCGTTCACTCCCGTGCCCATCACATTGACGTAGCACCGCAGAAACGCTGAGCTCACAAAGGCTTGAGTTTTCGCGGTCTCTTTGGCCCTGTGGTGGTTGCTGAAGCAAGCCGATTCATTTGACAGCCCGCAAGCCATCGTGGATAATCTGTCCTCTGATGTGAGCCCTGTGGGCGGTTAGCTCAGCTGGGAGAGCGCCGCGTTCGCAATGCGGAGGCCGGGGGTTCGATCCCCCCACCGTCCACCAACCTACTCTCTCTTCTCATTTGTATCAAAAGCGGCATAGCAATGATTTCGGCCCATTCTGCGGAGTTTGAGACCTCCTTCGCCCTCGCGGCATTTCCGGAGGGAGTGCACCGCGAGGGTGTGGACTATTCAATGGTGAAGCTGAACCTGAAGAGCCCCAAGGATGAGGAGGAAGACCGAATGTATTATCGGACTCCCTGCTGGCTACCCCGGAAAAAGTGAAGCACTCATCCGCATTGCAGCGGATTGGGCGGCGGAAAAGATACGCCACATGATGAAGCAATCCTGAAGCTAGAGCAGGCCGGTGACCTTCTCGATCAGTTGAGGTACCCTGCTGATTAGTGCTGATGAACTTCCGTGGGAACCAGCAACGGGGGACAAAAAAAATACGGCGCAGGCTGTGGCAATGAGGTGATGCTCAGGCGGGACTTGCTCTTTGCAGGATTTCGGTGTCCTTTCCGGGGCTCTCGACAGCCTGTCGCAAAGACGCCTCGAGCGAACGGATCGCCTGCGCAATGGTGGTGCGCACTCGTTCATCGGATTCCGACGGAAGCTGATCCTTAAGCATTTGCAGGGTTTCCATCGACCTTATAGTCGACAGCGCTCGCACGGCCGACTGACGAACCACAGCCAGCTCATGAGCCAGGTAGTCGCGCAGGTGTCTGATCGCTCGCTGTTTTCCCGTACGGGCAAGCGGCAGCAGGGCAATCACGGCGCTGTGCGGATTCTCCGTGACGTACTCGAGGATCGGATTGAAAGCTTCATTCGACCCTATCCTTCCCAAAGCTTCCACGGCGCAATCGCGATGAAAGGGACTCTTCAGCTCGTTGATAAGCATCGGCGTGGCCGCGGCGATTTGAAGCTCTCCCAGAACACGGATGAGGCCCCACCGCACGCGATCTTCCTCGCCCTCGTATAGCTTGAGAACCGCGCTGGCCTCGTGCGGATCCATTTTTTCGACCATCTCGCGCACAACCGCGAGGCGCTCGCGCGTCGTCCCCGCGCGCAATGTGTTAAGCCAGCCCTCGATTCTATCGAATCCCGAATGACAGATATGTATCGTTTCAAGCAGCACAGGTTCGGCGTCGCTTTGCGTGGAGCTCGAAGATCGATTGTCCTGAGTTCGCTGATATTGATCCAGATCGGATAGGAGGAGACCGGCGTGCATGTATCGGTCTTGCGGATTCAGGGCCAGGCTTTTGCGCAGAATAACCTCAATCGCAGGTGGAAAGTCAGGCTGGGTCTCAGCCGGCCAGGGGAAATTGCCCAGGGGAGGAAAACTCATCAGCATTTCGTAAAGAATTGCCCCCAGAGCGTAAACATCCGCTCGACGGTCAACCTTTTTAGTACTGAAGCGCTGTTCAGGAGCAAGGTATGCAATTGTGCCCAGGATTTCATTTGAACGAGTAAGGGTTGTTTTCCCCTGGTCAAGCACCTTGGCAATCCCGAAATCCGACAGCATAGGTATGCCACGGACATCGAGAAGAATGTTGGCTGGCTTGAGGTCTCTGTGGATAACTCCCCTCTCATGCGCATATGCCATGGCATCGCAGATGGGGAGCATCAGGCTGATTGCCTCGTCCAGCCGCACCCTTCTTCCGCCCAGTCGGCGAGACAGGTTCCCCCCCGGCATATAATCCATAGCGTAGTAGAAGCATTCTTCGAGTCTGCCGCTATCCAAAATCTTTACAATTCTGGGATGGCGCAAGCTCTGTATGATTTCGACCTCGCGTAGAAAGCGCGCATATCCTGCGCTCGACGCGGTCGCTCTCTTCGCCAGAATCTTGATGGCGCGCTTTTCGCGAGTCCGAGGGTTCAAGGCCAGATAAACGTCCGCCATCCCTCCGGAGCCCAGCAGCTCTACCAAATAAAAATCACCGATTTTTTTTCGCAGCATTCCCACGGTTAATCCCGCTGATCCTGTTCTGAGATCAGGGTTTCTTTCCAGAGTTCTACCCTGTTCTTCCCGAGAGCCTTGGCACGATAAAGCGCCGCATCGGCATGCTCCAGAAGGTTCTCGCAGTTTCGTCCATCCATAGGGTAGGTTGAGACCCCGGCACTGATGGAAACCATGCGCGGCAGATTTAGCTCTGAAGCGACGAATCTCTCAACATCCGTTCGCATTCGCTCCGCAAGCGACGCCGCGCCCTTCAACCCCGTCTCCGGTAACACCAGCAAAAATTCCTCGCCACCAAAGCGGCCGGCCTTGTCCTGCTGTCTCATGCTCCTCCGGACAACTTCCGCAATTCGTTGCAGTACCCGATCTCCCATCAGGTGACCAAAGGTATCATTCAGACTCTTAAAACTGTCCAAGTCCATCAATACAACCGAAAGTTGCCGGTGGTACCGAGCCGACTTTGCCATTTCCTCGCTTAAGGCGCGGGTGATCGTGGCCTTGTTGAGGAGCCCGGTAAGGCTGTCGGTGGTGGCGAGCCGATAAATTTCCTCATAAAAGTTTTGATCCGCAAGATCCTTGTATTCGAACTTCAGGATGATCCGGCCAAGGCAGATCTTGTCACCGGGTTTTAAAACCGCTCGCCGTATTTTCTTGTAGTTGACCAGTGTTCCGTTTTTACTGTCCAGGTCCTGGATAACGACCCTTAGACCACGATTGTTCTCCTTGCCTACAAGCCTTCGGCAACTGAGCCGAACATGCCTTCGTGAAACAGATGGATCCATGATGAGAACATCCGACTCTTCGCCGCGCCCGAGCGTGATTTGTTGCTGGACGAGCGGCAGTTCCTTGCCGAGCGCCTCGCCCGAGAGAAATGTCAGCGTCGGGATGAAGGAACAGGTCTCGTTGAAAAGCCCGCTGTTCTTAAGCGTACTTTCCTTGGCAAGGAGAGCAAATGTAGATTCATTATTGCGGTGCTTCCAGGGTTGCTTCTGCGTGCTCATAGCGAACAATTCTCAATCAGTTCAAGAAGACCGTTCGATAGCGCGTCCGGTGCGCAACCAGATGAATCTCATCGGTCGAAACGTCGCGTACAGCCGCGAGGTCATGAACGCGTGTGCGTCGTAGCGAGGGATTGAAATTCAGATTGTAATGAATCATCCCAGTTTCTTTGGTAAAGCTCAGTCTCGATACAATCTCTATCGGCACATTACGAAAGATCGCCAGAAGTTCTCCTCGGCCCGGCGCCACTCCTTTGAGTGCGGCGGCCTCCCGCAAAAAGCTTTCGCGCTCCGACTCTTTTATTTCATTTAGGTCCAATGTCCACCCCGTCTGGGGCAAAGCACTAATACCGGTTGTTCCTGTTCGCACCCCGATTCGCACCGGTGACAGCCATTGAGAGCAACTACGGGCCCGTCCCAACTCGTGTAAGCACATCACGGACCGCACTCGCGTTTTCTTTCCCAAAGAATCCTGGAGTGAAGCTCTGGCAACAGGAAAGTGAATCCATTCCTGGCGGTTCACTCGGATGAGCAAATCCCCCAGCAATGCGATCTTCTTCGAGGCCGGCTCAGGCAGAGGTTCCAGCGAGTGGATTTTCATTTCCGCAACATCGACCTGACACCTGCTTTCTCTCCACCCCTTAAAGCTTTCAGGACTTGCCAGATAGCCCAGACCGTCGCTAACCAGCTTCGACGTTGGTATGAATTCCTCGGCAGAAAACACATCGACCCCCATTCCCAGTGGGAGTTCGCGCGTGGTGGGCCTCAATCTGCCAACTTGCCGGTGCCGTAGGAAGGCCCTCCTCACCCTGACCCAGAGTGTCAGCTGCTCGGGGAGCGGCCTTGCGTCAAGCCAGTAACCTAGACCCTCTTCTCTTCTCTGCATAAGCTCTTGAGAGCCGTTACTATTCTTTCCAACGGTTCGAGGATGTCCATGGTCCGGCCGATCTCCTGAAGCCATGTCACCATCGCATGCTGCCGCTCGTCATCGGCCGTTGAAAAGGCCAGACGCAAGATCGGGCCTTCTTCAAGTTCCACTATGGCTTCGCGTTCACGAATGCGCATGAATGGCCCCGACACCTCACCCGGCGCAGCATTGAATTTCTGAACCGCCATCATCTCTTTTCCCACGATTGACGAAAGGAACTCCCTTTCGTCATAGGGAACAATGAAATAATCCGGTTCTACGCGCAGTTCTCGGACCAGGCGATCCCTTATCACGGTTTCGTGAATGTATTTTTCCAACACTGTGCCGTAGAGGATCTTATGAAGCCGGGTCGCGACGACAGGTTCGGTGTACTTGAACTCGAGTGGCACACCGATCTGATTTGTCACCAGGATACCTCCCAGGTGTTTCTCTTCTATCTTCAGATGATAGAAATAACCTACTTGCCTTCGACTGCCGTTTGTTGGCTGCTTTTCCTGAACAGACATATAGAAGTCCCTAAGCGTTATCGGCGGGGGCGGCGGGAGGCTTTATTCCTACCTGAATAATTGGAATAATGAGGCGGCGATTTCTTAGGGACCGCGCAAAAACATATTGGCATTTTGCATGGGCCCTTAGGGTCTGTCACGAAATAACAGGCCCACTTTGCTGCTGGCCCTCAGGCCCGATGGCGAGGCACGAGCGACGAGCATACCCTCTGCGGTATGTAAGGAGCGAGCAACAAAGCCAGCGGGCCTGAGGGCCGCAGCCCGAAGGGGCACGGCGCGCCCTGCCCCTTTCCTATCCAGGATTATCACCCTATTGTGCGAGGCTCAGTAAAGGACTGGCGCATGTCGATGGTCGCGCCTATTTGCCTACCTCGTCCTGAGCCTTTTTGATGATCTTCTGCACCCCGGCAGCGATGCCGACAGAGTCTGCTCCTGCGTTGCGCGCTTTGTACATCCGCTCCAGGGCATCTCTCGCTCTGGCTGAAAGCGGGTTTTTCAGAACGTAGCACTTTGCCAAGGCATCCATGGCTTCCGCATACTTGTTGTTGTTCTTCAGTGCCGCACCATAGAAGTAGTAGGTTTCGCCCAGGTTGGGGCGCATCTTTATGAATCGTTCCGAAAGAGCGAGGATTGCAGTGTTGTTTTCCTGCTTCAGAAGCGCATCTAAGACGCGCTCAAAGTTGTCCTGGGCGTACTGCATCATCTTGGAGCCCGGCCGTTCCTTCATGAATGCCAGCAACAGGTCGGCTCGTTTTGTGAGATCGGGGAGTGCGGACATCTTCTGATAGCGCTCGTAGTCTTCACGGTACAGCCTTTCTTGCTTTTCTTCCTCGGTTTCTTGCTGGGCAAAGGCCTGTCCAACTCCAACCCACAACATCAGGCCAATCAGAGGAAACATTCGTCGGGGAAGAGTTCGTAGCTTTAACATGAATTACCTCCTAAGAGGATGCCTATTTACAAACAGAAACCAAGATGCTAAAAAGTACAAACCTTTGGGCGCCTAGCTCAGCTGGTAGAGCACTGCGATCACACCGCAGGGGTCACAGGTTCGAGTCCTGTGGCGCCCACCAACCCTCTCTGATTATCTTTACCAAAACATGGAGAGGTTTTGCATGCTGGCTATGCAAAACCGCATATTCGAGCCGGTCAGAGCCGCGCGCAAGCAAGCGGGATTCTTGAACAGCATTACGAGATCTTTCCGCTCCCCGGCGGCCGCGGCGCTCATATCCTACCTGTTGAGTGTGTCACAATATTTTGCGGCTCTTATTTTTCGATCTCCTTTTCCATTGAATCGAGAATATTGAGGATGTTGTTGAGGTTTTCTCTCCATGCCGGCGCGTCGCCATCCTTTGCGTCGGCGGCTGCGTTCTCAACCCTGTTGCGGAGCGATGGGCTCGCATTCACGGGCTCGCGGACAACAGACGAATCGCTCGGCACAGACTCGTTCATAACAAGCGAGGGCACAGGCTCGGCTTCCGGAGACTTTGCGAAACTTCCCAAGGAGGCACGCAGTGCCGCAGCATCTTTTTGAAGCTGCCGTATCCCTTCGTCTTGACGGGTGATCATGCGCTGAAGGACTTCCATCTCGGCATTTCTCGTTCGAATCTGCTCCTCAAGAGACCGAACCAGAGTGTCTGACTTGACGATTTCCTCCTGGGCTTCCTGGAATTCCTTCTGCTTCTCCGCCAGCGCCTTCTCCAAGCTCTTGACTTCCTTCAACAGGACCACATCCACCGGCCCACTGAAATAGAACGCGTGCAGCAAGAAGCCCAGCGACGCAAAGATCAGTGCCAACAACACGAGGAAAAGGTAAGCCATTTGATCCTCACTTTGGGCTGGTGATCCGGAATTCAATCCTGCGATTGGCCTGTCGCCCCAACTGAGTTTGATTGGAAGCAATGGGATCCTTGCTTCCCATGCCCTTGGACTCCAGGCGCGACGAGTCTATACCCTGAGAGACGAGATACTCTCTTACCGCAGCTGCGCGCTGTGCAGAGATTTGCTCATTTGCCGACTCGATACCAATATTGTCTGTGTAACCGGCGATTTCCAGCTTGATATCGGGCATTTCCCTCAGGAGCGCGACGAGCTTGTTGAGAGCGGGCATGGATGCCACTCGGAGTTGTGCAAGTCCGGAGTTAAACAGAATCGGATCGCTGGTCAGAAAGCGCCCCCTCTCGTTCACCAGGAGGCGCGGCTTCGTAGTGCGACTCTCGAGATCCTTCAGAGCAGCCGGCAGAGGCTCGACCAATCTGGTTGCCTGCGGCAGTGGGGATTGTACGGCCGTTGTTTTCTCTGCACTACGCGCCGCTTGAGGGGTAACGGTCTCTGGCTTAGCTTGCCCCGATGAGGTTTTTGCCGGCGAACCCGCCATCCGAGAAGCAACGCTCTCCTGCAATGCTGGGGCAGCTTTCGAGTCAACAATCTGGGCGGGCCGCGTCTGATCCGGACTGCCGACCGGCGGGACGGTTGGCCGAGCAGTTTTCTGGCCTGCAGTAGTCACTGTCGATCCGACCGCATGTTGTCGTGGAAGAATATTGTGTCCAATGTGCCATATCAACCCGATCCCGACGCCCAGCAGCACGAAGAGCAATAAAGGCCGTGAGAATTGGTTTCGAAGTTCCATGAATCTACCTATTGGCCGGCAGTGCGTGCGTTAATCCTGCGGATTGCCTGGTTTGCAGTTGCCGCTATCTGTCCGCGGCGATCCTGGCTTAGTTCCTGCAACGGAGCGACAGCCTTACTGTCTCCGATGAGTCCAATTACTTCCGCAAGCCCTTCTCGCACGCTCACCTCTTTGTTCTTTATTTGTGCATAGAGATCCGGCAGTTCGTCCGGTTTGAGTTCCACCAGATACTGCCTGGCTTCGTTATTGGTTCTTCTGCTTCCAATAGCTTTTACCACTTCGTCCAGGTATTCCTTGCGTCCCATTCTGTAAAGTGCGTATGCCTGTGCGGCCTGCATCCTGGAATCCTTCTCGCGCAGACGATCCCGGGAAATTTCGGTTGCAAGCGAAGGATCTCCAATTCTCGCCAACCCTTCGACCGCGTGCAGGCGCAGGAGATCTTCCGGATTCTGCTTCTCCTTTGCAAAGAGAGCCTTGGACGCAGGGTCACCAATAAACGCCAACGCATCCAACACCAACTCCCGATAGGTCTTGTCAATCAGCTTGGGCAAGAGGGCGCTCTCCTTCTCGTAGAGGCGCGTCAACTCGGAAACTCCGTCCCGGTAGCGCATGCGACCAACCGTATAAACGGCCTCATTGCGGACCTTGAAATCGCTGTAGTCCACATAACTCATTAAGTCCTTGGCAACGGTGGGAGCGCCGATTTTCCGCAAAGAGCGCACGAGCTCAAAGCGCACGAGATTGCTTTTGTCCTGGCGGAGGCTGTCCAGCATCGCCGGAATAGCGTCTGTGCCCTTGAGAATCCCCAAACCCCGTGCGGCCTTCTCACGAATACCATCGTCAGCGTCCTGAAGGCGATTGCGCAGAGCTATGATCGCGCTCGGATCGACCTTGATTCCCGGCTCCACTATTACATCGGCCCATTCATCCGACGCAGGATTAAAAAAGCTCGCCACCTTTGTGACCGCGACGGTAATGCCACTCTCATGCGGCAGGTAGAGATTGATCAGACCCCGGATGCACTTGTCGCGAATGTCTTTCTCTGGGTCACTGCTAAGACTGACGAACGCCGGCAAGGCACGAATATCCAGCATCTTGTCGAGCGCGCCCACGATTTCCCGGCGAACTGACGGATCCGCGTCGCCTGCCGCGGCGACCAGATCTGGCGTTGCGCGCTGCATCTTGTTGTTGCCCAGCAGCATCGCAGCTTCCTTGCGACGGACCGGGTCGGGATTTTTTAAATCGTATATAAGGCTTTCAACCGGCACCTGGCGCGTCTGGGCCTGCGCCCGCACGTGCCGAGTCGTGAAGAACAGCATTGTGAAACCCATAAGCAAAAAAATGGACCTACGGACTTTCGGGCGGCAGGTGGTTTGCAGCATCAAGGACATCGGCTTCTCCAGATGGCCAATCTTTCAGTCAAAATCGTATTAGGGCGCCTGAGACCGGATTGCAGGGACAGCATTGCGTGCAGGAAGCAAGCCAAGGGCGGCGATAAAGCGCCAAACGGGATAGAAGGCGCGGAATCCGGGATCACTGCACGGCATTCTCTCCGGCCAGCAGGTACCCGACTGTTCTTCATATTTCCGTGGCTCTCTCCGGGTCTCGCATCCGGCTTCAGAGTATGGATCCCAGATCTGAGAGCATCGAAATCTTCAACTGTTTCAAGACGTTCGCGCCTAGTCTGCCACGATTGCCTGCACGTTGCAAGCACCGAACCGGCCAGTTATATGACTTCAGGCCATGTGCCTGATCAGGGGTTTGGTCGCCACAGAGAATCGGCGGAAGGGTCAGCCTCAATTTGCACAAAGGCGTTGCCATCGAACGCATGAAACTGAGTGCAGTGAGGACAGTTGACCATTCCGTCCTGGTATATACTGCTGTTGAGTACCTCTCTCCCAAAGGTGCGAATTCCGGTGTCGATTTCCAGCTTTGTGACCGGACAGCGAATCATAACCTTGAATACCTGCGCCATTCTGCTTTCCTTCTGCGTGAACACTGTGCTACTAAGCCGCGATTCTTTCGCTTCCAGGAAACGATTCTGATCGCCTTTAGAATACATAATTGGAGAGAAGCAGGCAGAAGGCAGTAGGCAGCAGGCAGTAAAAGCACAGAAAGAAAAAACCTCGGGTTAGATACTGCCTGCTGCCATCTGCCTGCTGCCTACTTGAAACCACAGTCAAGAGTCTCTCCAGACTGATTGCTCACCACCGTTTCAGTTGCGGCCGCTAGGCCGCACTAGGTCTCTGTGGTTCAATCCTTGAGACCGGAAAGCTTAGGGTCGAGTCTCTCCCCGGCTTCGATTACTTCCTCCCACGTCACCTCGCTTCGGCGGTAGGCGGCCGTGCGGCCTAGGATAGTTGTCAAATTGCTGCGAACGCTAGGCGCCACGGTTGCGTTGGAGTACTGTCCCTGCGTGATGCACTCTGCAAAAGTGGCGATATTCCGGATCGCGCCATTGGTATAGACGTTGTCCACCTTTCCGCCCTCGTACGGAGTCTTACCCCGAATATTGACATCGGCGAAGTAATGAGTGTCGATCGTTCCTTCGGTGCCGTACATCCTGCAGCAAATATCATCTACTCCCCTGCCGTATTGTTTCGAATGAAAAGTGACGACAGTATTTTGCGGGAAAGTAAACGTGACCGAAAAGTAGTCCCAGCAGTTGCCGATGGTACGTCCCTTTTGCCCTCCGGCGCCGAAGGCGCGGATGGGCGAAGCATCCAGAATCCAGGCCGCGACGTCCAACGCGTGAATGTTCTGTTCGGTAATGACATCTCCGGAAAGCGCTCGATCCAGGCCCCACGCCCGCAAGCGCCGCTCCGGATCGCTGGGATCGGGGCGGAGAAAGTTGGCCTGTGCGTCCCATGTCGGCCCACAGACGTAGGTAGCCTCTCCGCTGATGATGGTTCCGATATCTCCAGTCTGCGCCCGCCTCACTGCTTCACGATAGAGGGGATCTGTGCGCGTCTGGAAATCGACCAGAAAGCAAAGCTTTTTTGCGGTCGCTTTCTTCGCGCTTTCCTCGACAGTTCGGCAACCGGGGACGTCGACCGCAATGGGCTTGGCCAGGTAAACATGTACTCCGGCCTCAACGCCTGCAGCTGCCTGCGCCGAATGATAAAAGGGTGGGCTTTCGATGGCGATGGCGTCCACTTTCCCACCCAGCAGTTTCCGATAGCACGACAAACCGGTGTAACGCCGAGACGGCTCTATTTGGAGCTTATCGCCGAAAACGTTAACCCGGTCCGCGAAATAGTCGGCAGCGGCGGCGATCCGGTAGCCGCCATGCTTTTGGAATAGGCCGGCAATCCAGGTTCCTCTCCCTCCACAACCGATCAACCCCAGCGCTATCTTCGAGTTTGCCTGGGAGCCTCGTACTTGCTCTGGCTTAATGATCGTAAACGAGAGAGCGGCCGCGCCCGTGCCTGCTGCGATGAACTGCCGGCGATTGATCTTACCCTGCACACGATTTCGTTTCGCTGATGGAGCAGCCATATTGCATCCTCCTGCTAGTAAGGTCCCCAACCGGTTCCCTACTATACGGGCGCAGAGGTTCCGGAGACAACTTCAATCTCCGTAATCTCCGTGTCTCCGGCGTGTTCGTTCTATAATAAAGCTCGCAGTCATCGCCGTTATCCTTCTGCCGCATCGGGTTCAACTCTGGAATCTGGGTTAAGGCACAGTACGCGCTCACGATGGGCAGTAGGTAAAGTGCGGTCAAGCGCGGCAAGGAAAATGCGGAGTAGAATCCGGGCTTGCGGGTCGAGTTGGAAATTGATAAGTTTCGGGTTCGAGATGGGAATTTAAGGTCAACGGAGAAAACCAGTTATGGCTGATGAGAAAACTGGCGGGAACATGGTTATTGCTCAGAGCGGCGGACCAACCATGGTGATCAACCAAAGCCTCGTGGGAGCAGTCCTGGAGGCAAAGAAGCACAAGGAAATCAAGGGTATCTACGGCGCTCGGCACGGCATTGAGGGCGTTCTGAGGGAAGATTTCATCGATCTGCGCAAGGAGCGCCCGGCAACGCTCGAACAAGTGGCGAACACGCCCTCTTCCGCACTGGGTTCAGTGCGGAAAAAGCCCACGCCGGAGGACTGCAAGCAGATCTTCCAGGTGCTGCGTCGGTATGACGTGCGCTACTTCTTCTACATCGGTGGCAACGATAGCGCCGACACGGCGCACATCATTCACGAACAGGCTGTGAAGGGTCATTATGACCTTACCTGCTTCCACATTTGCAAGACCATCGACAACGACCTGCGCGAAAACGACCATACTCCAGGTTTCGGCAGCGGAGCGCGGTTTGTGGCGCAGGCGTTCATGGGTGACAACCTCGACAACCGCGCCCTGCTAGGCGTGAAGATCAACGTGATCATGGGCCGCCATGCAGGTTTTCTGACTGCTTCCGCCGCCCTGGCACGGCAATACGCGGACGACGGGCCGCATTTGATTTATCTGCCAGAACGGCCGTTCCACGTGGATCATTTCGTGCAGGACGTGAAGGCGGTGTATGAGAAGCTTGGCCGGTGCGTGGTGGCCGTCTCCGAGGGTATATCGGATGCCAAAGGCACGCCGATCGCGGCCGCCTTCACGAACGAAGTGGACGCGCACGGCAATGTGCAGCTCAGCGGCACAGGCGCGCTGGGCGACTGCCTGGTCAATCTTATCAAGGGAAAAAGCAACATCACCCGCGTGCGCGCGGACACCTTTGGCTACCTGCAGCGCTCCTTTGCCGGGTTGGTTTCGCCGGTGGACGCGCGGGAGGCGCGCGCTTCGGCCATATTTGCAGTTAAAACGGCGGTCCAGAACATCAGCGGCAGCGTGGCCATCAAACGCCAGCCGGGTAAAAAATACGGTGTGACCTACGAGTGCGTGCCCCTTGCGTCGGTTGCCAAGGAGACGCGCCATATGCCCGATAAGTTTATCACTCCGGCCGGCAATGACGTCACCCGCGCATTCATCGAATATGCCCAGCCGCTGGTTGGCCCGCTTCCGAAAATGGGCCGCTTCCGGTGCATCCCTGTGAAGAAAGTGATCTAGGGTGAACATGGCGACGCGCCAAACATGGTAGACCCCTGCGGGCCGGGCGCTGATCGTGATGGTGCCGGCTTGTCCTAACTATTGATTGAAAGAATCGTCACCTGAGTGCTGCAGGTGCAGCAGCGGACTGACCTCGAAGACCTTGCGCAAGAGCTACGTTTGCCGTGCCGATTTTCGCTGCAGTTCGCCTGAAGCACGGAGTCGCCCGCGAACAGGTCCGGCAAGTCTGAAGGAGCCAGCTATTTCAGATTCGGCACGTTGTCGGAGTCGGTCTTGGCGCTATCAAAAACATCGGCCGGGGGCAGATCTGATTCCATTCATATAGGACTCCTCAGGAAGAGGGAAAACTGGATCACTCCTGCTGATTTATACGAACAAGAGGTGAAGAGTATTTACGGCAGGACTAGCTGTGATGCGAGTATCACCCAATCAGCGAAATGCCAGGACTGGCAAACGTCACACAGAGCATCCCGGTTGTGCCCAGGATTCGCAGCTCTTGCTCCAATCGTTTATATCATTCCCCTCAATCCCCTGAGTTGAGACAACTCCCAAACTTGTTCCAACCAGCGCCAGGCGATTTCGGTATTTTGGGAACCGCAAGATATAGGGAACGCCTGCCATCGGCTGGAGCGGGAGACGGGGATCGAACCCGCGACGTCCAGCTTGGGAATCCCACGCTAAATATTGACAGCATTGAGGATAAATGATTTAGGGTTCGCAGATCTTCGCAAAACCGCGCAAAAAAGTGCGCGATCCGCACCCCAGGCGCACCCACAAAAAGGGCGGAGTATATGAGTGAAGAGAGGATCCTTGGAAATGTGAGAGTCCTCCTGGAGACGGGCACTATCAGTTTGCGCAGTTATGCAGCTGGCGCTGGCACTTTCCATGGCGATCTTTCGCAAATACTCTGTGGCCAACAGAGACCGCCTGCTGAAATTCTTCGACGATTGGGGCAAGCGCCTGCGTGAAGCCAGCAGATACCATGGCAAAATCAATCACTGTCGAACAGCTGGGAGTTATGGGCGGCATTCCTGCGATGAAACCTTTTTGGATTTTCCTGATGTTGTTTTTGGTGATCATCGGAACAACCTTTTTGCCGACATTCGTGAGCACCAGAGAGAAGGCGAGAAGAGCGCGCCCGCTTTTATCCCCTCACGGTCGTTTCATGGACGTTGTGTGCCACGGTCCGATCCCTTCCCCTTCGTCCGTTGTTCCTCTCGGCCTAACCCAAGCCCAAACTCATTGGCGATCTGAGGCCATTCAGCTTGCACGTTGTGCACGCCGGAATGCTTTACGAATGCATAGCTCGTCATGTAGTTAGCTGTTTCAAAGTGCTCCCGGTATGGCTGAAGGTATCTCGTGCGAAGCAGATCAGCGAGTCGAACAAGCGACCAGAAATCAAGTCCATAGTAATAGTGATATTGCTCTTCAAATGACGCTACGCTTGCGTGCCAGGTGCATTTCGTGGCTTCCTCGTGCGGACCGGTTTCAGATGCAGCTACCGAGTCCTCAGCTAGAAAGTTCAGGAGAACCGTCGCTACGTAATCTCGAGCAGGATCGCTCTTTCGCGACAGCAGAAACGCGCGATTCGCCACCGCATGGGCCATGTAGTAGGCAGCGAACTTGGTGAGTTTCGCCGGTTCGACCTTCTTCGCAGCGAACGCCGATGGTACGGTGACACTTAGACCCGGAGCATCTTTTGACAGATACTGATAGACACTAAAAGTGACCCCATGCTTGCCGGTGGCCGTGAACGCGCGAAAGCTTGAAAAGTATCTTTGTCTCTGCCGCAAGACGTCGTAGACGGCATGTCCAACCAGAACTTGGCTCGCGTCAGCCTTGTCCATTATCCGCTGTGCCATCGAGATGCCAGCGCCAGCGACATTGCGCCTGCCATTGATATCCGGCAAGACGTTATCGATGTTCTCATTGATGGCGATGCGAATCTCGAATTGCCGCATGGCGTCAGATGTAATCGAATTATGAGCAGCAATTAAGCGAAGGATCTCAAGCGCTAACCGCAGGTGAACGTCAATGCCCGAAACGTCGATCAAAGCTATGGCTATGCCGTCGCCTGTAGGTAGCAAAACGGTACGCTCCGAGGGCACTGCCATTGCCTGTAGAGCCTTGGTCACTACATCGTTGAGTGTGGCCACCACTTCCGACTGGGCCTCAACGCTTCGGTTACTGGTGAAGCCCACGACGTCCAGAAAGACGTATTGAACACGCGCTGTCTCAAGCATGATGTAAGTACCCCCAAAACGCCCAAATCGGGCTAACATTTGCCGTCAGCGGCGGCCGCCAATTGTTAGGGGTTTCGCTAACCACCACCGGGTCCATCGGGAACCGAGGCATCCGGCCGTCCGTTGCACGGCGCTGTTATCCGGACGTGCTCCAGAACAAAGCGTCAGTCGTCCTAATGTTGCGGCGCAACAGGGATTTCCTTAGTAACGAATGGCAATGCCGTCTTCCGTAAGCCAAACTGATTCAAAGCTAGAATCCACCTCGACCATTCCTCTTCTAGCCAGTTCGTACAGTGTTAGGGTCCCCGGTTGGTCCTCGACGCTAATCTCAAGTTTCAAGCCCAGGGCTGGCCAGAGACTCGCCCCCAGTGAGAGATTCGGAAACATCCCGCGCGATACCACGCCGCATACAGCACCATCCTCGTCGAAGATCGGCCCGCCGCTCATCCCGCGATCGAAGCGAGCGTCCACGTGGAAACATGGGAAGTTGGCTGCGCATCGATCTCGAACGATGTCGAAAACTTCTGTCACACTAGCGGTTGAAATCGCCGTTTCCTGCTTGTACGTTACGCATCCTTCAACTATTCGTGAAGCTTCCATAGCGCGATATCCTATGGCCGCGATGTGATCCTCAACTTTGGGCGGGCGTGGCCGTAAGCGCACAACTCGGAGACGAAGTTTTTCTCCTGTTTCAATATTGCGAGGCAGGCGGGCGAACGCGATGGCCACATCGTGCTCCGAGGAGGTCCAGAGCTTGCTTACCGGAAGCGGGCCCCCGAACAGAGAGGGCGTTCTGGACTGCTGAGCACTCATGTATAGCGCGTTTAGTTCGTAGTGGAGATAGCTCGTGCCGTCGGCGCCCTGTGCTGGTCGCGCAAGGGAAGCCGCACATTTGAGTACGTGCGCGGCAGTCATCAGAAGTCCCTCGGGGTGAATCGCGAATGCCGTTCCGACTGGGTAAACCTCATCGGCGACGATGGTGACAAGCGGAAGAACGCACTCCTGGATCGGCCCACCGACGGTGTCAAACGGCACGAACGCTCGCCCTCGAACCCGCTGCACGGTTTTCGGCTCGTGGGTGTCTCGATTGTAATTTGCGCTCACTGGTTTTATCAGGATAACCTTAATTTTAGCTACGGGATTGTCCGGACTATGTGCATCTCCGAAAAGTAACCAAGACCATATAGCACCATGCTTATACCAGCAGTCAACAGAACCAGAAAAATGGCCAAATGAATAGCCTGATATGCTCGATGCGTGCTCTTTGGGAAAAACCGACTTAATTTGGTAGTCGAGTGCTGGACTTTGGGTTCCTTTAGGATTTGCCGGAGATTTTCATCGATACCGTTGTACCAACTCTGCTGATTGCCGATGAGACCAGCGTGAAAATAGTTCATGGCTGCCAAAAGGAGTACAGGAAGCGAAGCGGTACCAATCGCGGCTCTGCTGATACCAAGAGCTTTGATCCAGAAGTAGCAGAAGCCCAACACAGCGCCGTCGGCCAAGTAAATGAGTTTTGTGGATGTCTGGGTATGCTGCAAAGTATGGTCAAGGCGCTTGTGCCAGTAGTCCAAGCGCAGCTTGATTCTCTCGGTGCTTTCCGAATCGTGATCCTCGAAGTGTTCCATCGACTTCCTTTCTTCGATCGAAATTGCTATTAGGCTAACCCGTGTATCAATCGTGTGAAGAGCGGGCCAGCATGATCGTCTGCGTCAGCTTGATACTAATTATCGGTGTAAAAACCGGGGACGCTCCCCTGTTTTGCCGAAGGACAGCCCCTGCTCGCTCGCCAGTGACCCGGCAAAATAGGGGAGCGTCCCCGGTTTTATGCAAAGCTCAGTAAGCTGATGAGAATCATCGCTGCTTCTCTACACATATATGGTTTTGGCGTGCTGACTGTCGCGACGATTTCAGATCGGCGATTTGCTGACGTGTTGCTTCACTTTCAGCGCGACCTGCTCCGTGAGCTTGTTTAGTGTTTCTTTCAGGACCTTTTGGTTGTCGGCAAACATACCTTTTGGCCTTCCAGGAAACCTGGTACTCTTCCCAACACCTTTCTTCAACAGAACCTTGCCGCTCTTGCAATCCACCAGGCGAAGGGCCACCTCGACGTGGATCGTGGCGAAGAAGGCGGAAGCGTCAGCGGCACATCCAGCTCCGACCAGCAAGACCCGATCGGATTCGAGCGACGGCGGAGCGTATGAATTCTGTTCCCACGAGTCGCGCCCGAATAGGTACGCCAGTTGTTCCTTCTCTCCTGCCTTCGCCATGCGCCACTGCGCCCGCTTGTCTTCGGAAAGTGCGCTCACGAGTTCATCGCCCAGCCTTGCTGCAAAGTCGAAATCGGTGAGCCGGATCGACTTGAACTCTTCGATCGTGAGAACGCCGATATCCTTTGTTTCGCGGATCCTGAAATCGGTCGTCGACATGTGCACGGCGACGACCACCTGTGACACCCCGGAAGGTTTCCGCGGATCCACCGCTGCCGTCTCCTGCGCAGCACAAGGGCTGGCCACACACACGGCTGCGAGTGTGAGCAACAACAGTTTTCGGGTAAGCATATTGTTCTCCTTGGTCAACACCGGCGGCCATCGGGTGCAGCCACTGGTTGGGCCGCGTCATTTCGACGCGTCAACATCATCGTTGTGACGGACAGCTCTGTGAAACGAGGCTTGCGCGGATATACGATGCTCAACACCTATGCTCCCGAGGTGAGTGTACGACTTACGGCCATCGCGTTCGATGATGAGAAATCCATTGTCGTCCAGACGCCGGGTGCGCCCTCTGTTCGAACCACCACGTGTCGGCAGCTGGGCCTCGCAGTTCGGGCAGAGATACTGAAGTATCTCGGGGCGGTTGTCCCGGGTGTTGCCATCCTTGTGGTCGAGAACCAGTGGCAGCGGCCGTCCGTTCCAAACGAGAGGCTCGCTGTGGAACGGGCATGCCGCGTTATCGCATCGAGCGATAAGCCCCTGTTCTCGCCGCCACTCTTCGAAATAACGGCGGACTGTTGCCCTGTTAGCCTTGGCGTTGCTGTAGACGAGAACTCGCCGCCAGGTCTTTCTGCGGTGCGTCGCCACCATGTGCCCTCCGCAACGTGGGCCCCGCCTATGAATGGCCAAAACTTCCTTAAACAGCAGAGACTACTTAATCGGATTAGACTCTCGTTGTCAAAGGAAGTCAAAGCTATTTCGCACAAAGCGCAAAACGCGAAATCGGAGGAACAAATCAACGAAAAATCCGATGAGACCAACGACCGGACGGGCGGAGATTTCGTAGTATCTGTTCCGCTCGCGAAAGACCGGCTCGACCGCCTAGTGCACACTGTCGCCCGACTTTACCGCAAAGCCCACCTGACATCGGACGAAGCCCGTTACGTCCACAAGCGGGTGCGCCGGATCTTGGGACTGCGCGGAGGCCCGCGACGGGCGAAGCGATTGCCGGAGATCCTCACGCCTGAAGAGCTGCGGCGCATCCTGGAAGAGGCCTACCGCGAGCGGGGGCTCTATGGCCTGATCGTGCGCACGCTGTCTGAGACAGGATTGCGTGTGAGCGAGCTTACCGGCCTTACAATCCCCGACGTGGACTTTGCCGAGCGGACCTTGCGCGTTCGCGGCAAGGGAGGGAAAGATCGGCTCGTACTCTTCACGGAGGATCTCGGGCAGCAGCTTCGCTTGCACCTTGCCGGGCGCACCCGGGGTGCGCTTTTTGAGAGTAACCGCGCGGCGCCGTTTACGGCTCGCCGCATCCAGCAGATTGTCAAATCCGTCGCCCGGCGGGCCGGGATCGAAAAGCCGATCCATCCGCATAGCTACCGTCACTCGATGGCTACCTTTCTGCGCAACCAAGGCGTGCCGCTCGACGTGGTACAGCTTCTCTTGGGCCATGCCGACCCACGCACGACACAACTCTACGCGCGCCTTTCCATGGGAACCGTCAGGCAGGAGTACGACCGGGCCATGTCGGCTTTCACCGGGCGCGCTGCTGGTTCGCTGACTCTCGAGAGGAAAGTCTCTAAAGACGGCCCGAAGGCGTGAGACTTTCGTCTAGGATGATCCAGGACGGGCGATCTCGACCTGGCCCTAAGAGATGTATCCCCTTTTTCAGGCCCTCTCAGAATTCCATCAAGACTCCAAGCGAGGCAATGTGTACAATTGGTACAGCTCTAAAAGCATCTTTCAGGATTTTGCGACAGGTGGAATGCCATTTTTCGCAAAGTCAGCGGAGAAACACCATGCCGCGATACGCCCAGGTCCTGCGCCAGTGGTGCATTCTGCTCGCGCCCTCAGATCGAGAATGGTTCAACCTGCTTGGAATCCGGAAATCGATTCCAGGCTGACACTCGCACAAGCCGAGCGCCGGAAGTTTGATGGGCAGTAGCAGTGGAGATTACGGCAAGGGCTCGGACGCTAGCTGGAGCAAGGTCCTAGAAGCGCTAGATTGGAGAGGCATCATGCATGAGATGGGAACACGCAAGGCCAGGGAGAAATTCTCTGACATCGTCAATCGAGTGGCTAACTGAAAGCAACGTTTCATTGTAGAAAACCAGGGTTCGAACCGACTATCCCAAATGTTGGGGGTTGCCGTGAGCTATATAAAGGAAGGAAATCACTCAAGCAATGATTCAGAGTTTAACGAACTATTTTCTGATTGGGAGAAATTCCCCGCTAAGAAAAAAGAACAAATTCGAAAAGAGATGTCCCATCTGAAGCAAATATCTTCTGAGAAGCAAATATCTCCTGATTGCAGAGAATTTCCCGTTTCGACAAAAGAACTGAAAAAAGAATTTCCTGATTGGGAGAAATTCCCCCCTTGGAAAAAACATCAAATTCTAAAAGGGAGTTTCGATCCACTGGACAGGTTGACCAAAGCCCAGCGCGAGGAAATGGCGCGTAAGTTGTGGTCGCGTCCCCATGTTCACCTTGTCAATGGTGTGTTTCAGGAATACCTTCCTGGACAGGTCGCGCCCACGTACCCTTCGCCTGCAGAGCGCGAATTCATGCGTGGTGAGAACGACCGGCTCGCCAAACAAAAAAAGCAGCCAGGCCCCGGTCGCCCTCCTACAAATCCGATAAAAATGAAGATCACGGAGTACGTTTCGCAACATCCCGGGTTGCATATAGACGAGAAGCTCGGCCAAATGCCGGAGAATAAAGAGAAAACGAAAGAACGTTTTTCATCCCTTCGGGACGAGTTGGCTAAGGCTGTGTTCGGCAACCAGTGGAACTTATACAAAACACCAGTTCGTGAATGGCTCCGCGACCGCGAGACAATCCTGCACCGGCGCACTAAATCTGCTCCCAGTCGATAGGCCCGCCAACATTTTCAGAGAAATTGATCTGAATTTCTCTTATTTCGCCGCCTGAAAACCCGCGCTGCAAGCCCGGTCCGGCTGATCAGAGAGAAATTATTCTATTTCTCTTTTTATTTCTCTTTTTTCTTCAAAGCGCTTCTCGAGTATTCGTGTTTCCATCCAGTAAAATGTATATGCAAAGGAGGAAGTATGAAGATCAACTCCAACGATCTATTGGACCTGATCGAAGACCTTGGGTTGAATGAGCGGCAGCAGATTGGAACGCTCTTGAACGAGGTGGAAGCATTGGACGAGGAAGACTCCGGCGAAGACGAAGAGGATGAGGTAGAGTAAGACCTCGCCTTGGTTTTGGCTGGGTGCTTCGCAACTTGGAGCAAGAGGAGCCGACGGACGAGGAGGATTAGCGCCTCTGAGTCTCAGGCGGCGAACGGATTTTGCTGGTGCTTTGTCATTCCAGGCGTCGGACCTACGTTTACTTTTGCGAGCAGTGCCGACTCTGGGTCTTTGACTACAGCGGTCACCCTGTCGTTTTTCAAAGGGTTTCCTATGTCAGATATCAACGGAAAAGGATGAGCAGTCATAAGGAGGCGCATCCGGCTTCTCGTCGGATCAGGGCGGGAAGCCGGGCGGCTTGTGCGCTCGCAGAAGGGAGCGCAAGTTGAAGCACATCAATCCTACCTCGCTTCCTTCCACGACACAAGCCACAGCGATCTTGCGCTCGCTGGCCGGGGGCTAGTCCGGGCTACGTCCCCTGACAACTGACGACCTGGGACGCAAACTGTCCGGCCGTGGCATGCCAAGGTTGAGTGCATCGCGGCCAGACGCTCGGCTGTCTGAAGTTCGCGCTAGGCGCGGGTCGCACCGCGCCCGTTGTTAAAAGGAACACCAGAATGAAACCTAATTGTCTTGAGATCGCTAAAGCGGCCGGGCTAGGGCCAGGAAAAACATCGGGTGCGGAGGTCCTGTTTCTTTGTCCGTGCCACGATGATCACGACCCGAGCTTGAAGATTAATCCATCCAAAAATGCGTGGACGTGCCACGTCTGCAATAAGAGTGGAGGTGCCTGGCAACTAGCGGCCTTTCTCGCCCGCTGTGATCCTTCCGACAAAACAGGAATCTCCGCCTTCCTGCGTAAGATCAGCATTTCGCAGGTAAACGGTAAGAGCGGCAAACCTGTGATGACTATTTTTCGCTACTGTGATGAAACCAGGACGGAGCTTTATCAAGTGGTGCGGTCCGACTGGCCAGATGGAAGCGAGACATTCTATCAGCGGCACCTGGATAAACGAGGAAACTTCATCCCGAATCTTAAGGGAGTGCGTCCTGTCCTCTATCGCCTTCCCGAATTGATTTCAGAACTGAAAGAGAAGCCGGCTGGACAGCGGACGGCGTATCTTGCGGAAGGAGAAAAGGGCGTTGACGCATTGCGCGAGCGCGGGCTAACGGCCACGACAAACTCGGGCGGAGCTGGCAAGTGGTTACAGGAACATACCAAAGAACTCCACCAGGCCGGTGCCGAAACTCTCGTGATCCTGGCTGACAACGGTACGGCCAGCGCATCGCACGCGCGCAAGGTTGCACGGTCCTGCCTCGCGGCCGGCCTCAAGATCAAAGTGCCGGAGCTGCCCGACCTTCGACCAAAAGGAGATGTTTGCGACTTCTTCGGCGCCGGACACACTAAGGATCAACTCGAAGAGATCGTCCGCGACACGCCTGAGAAAACCGAAGCGGACCTGCTGCCAGCGGGCAGGAAAAAAGGCGACAAGGAATCGGGATCAAGAAAAACAAGGGCAAAGCCGGTATCGATGAACTTCTCTGGCTGAAAAACCTTGTCAACCGCCGGCTTGTTGAAGCAAGAGCGAAATTGGAGATTCGATGAGGCCAATCGAGAAAGTACTTGCCAAACTCAAAAACGTCAAACCCGCCGGAGAGAATAAATGGACTGCCCGATGCCCCAGTCATGATGACAAACAGAATTCGTTGTCAATTGCTCAGGGGGCTGAAGGCCAAGTCCTTCTTCATTGCTTTGCCGGCTGTGAAACCCAAAAGATAGTGGCTGACCTTAGCCTCTCCATGTCTGACTTGTATCCACGTCGAAAAAGGAACGACAAGATTAACAATGCTCCAGAGGTTGTGTACCCCTACCATGATGAACACTGGCGATTGCTTTTTGAAAAACTTCGCTATAAGCCCAAGGCGTTCAAATTGCGCCGGCCTGATGGAAACGGCGGCTACATTTGGAACGTTGAGGGCGTGCCACCTACCCTTTACCGATTTCCCGAAATGATCTCTGAACTGAACAAGAAACCAACTGGAGAGAAAATCGTCTACATCCCGGAAGGAGAAAAGGATGTTGATAACCTCCTTGGAAAAGAGCTGACTGCCACGACGAACTCGGGCGGAGCCTCGGAGAAATGGCGACCGGAATATATCGAACAGCTGCGCAAAGCGGGTGCTGAACTGCTCGTGGTTCTGGCCGATAACGACACGCCGGGCGCTAAGCATGCGCGGAACGTGGCGCGATCTTGCCTGAATGCCGGTTTCAAGGTGAAAATGCCGATCCTACCCGGCCTTCCTCACAATGGCGATGTTTCGGATTTCTTCGCCGCCGGACACACTAGGGATCAACTCGAAGAGATCGTCCGCGAGACGCTTGAGATAAGCAAAACGGATCTGCTGCCAGCCGGCAGGAAAAAAGGCGACAAGGAATCAGGATCAAGAGAGACAACGGTCGAAACAGCGCCCCTGGTTACGAACGTGTTACCAGAACTCCGGGGATTCGTGCCTTCGAATCACGTGCTGCCGCGTCCGTATGTTGTGCACGACGATCAGATTTTCATCTCAGACAGTGACGGAGGGCGAAGGCTTTTGACGCAGACGCCTTTCTTCATAGTAGGCAGGAAGAAGAACGTAGATCAGGAAGGCCAGATTTCCATAAAGCTCGCTGTTCTTGAAGACGGCAAGCCTCGCTTGATTGAAATCAAAGGGGAGATTCTCTTCAATCACTCAAAAATTACGAACCTCAGAAACTCAGGCATTCAGGTAAATTCGATCAAGGCGAAGGATTTCGTCCGTTATGTTTCGGCTCTTGAGGAAACGAATCACGTTTCAACGACCCTGGTGAGTGGATGCCTTGGTCTGAAGCAGCAAGATGAGCAAAGCGCCTACCTGTTAGGTGATGTTGCTATTGGGAAGCTTCCGGTGTCATTCGAGCCCGCGTCACGATCAGACGAGGAGCTACAGCGGAGCTTCCAGTCTTGCGGAAAGATTGAGCTTTGGAAACAAGCCGCCCAAAAAGTTCTACCTTTCGATGCAGTCGCGTTCACATTGTTCTGCTCGCTCATTCCCCCCTTGCAAACTCTCGGTATTCTTCCGCTCGATAATATTGTTGTCCACCTCCACGCAGGCACGTCTCAGGGCAAGAGTTTCACTCAGCGCGTTGCTGTCTCCATGATGGCAGATCCCGAATCGCGGAGGCTCTTAAGCCCATGGTATGGCACCTTCACGGGCACCGAAGATCAAATCATGAAATTCCCGGGGCTGCCAGTTTTCCTGGAAGATTCGCAAAATTGCGAAGCGCAACACCTACAACAGATCGTTTACAGCGTCGGCAACGGCTCATTTAAACTCCGGGGAAACAGAGGACTGCGCACTTGGAGCGGTGTTCTGATTTCATCGGGAGAGTTCCCGCTCGTGGAAGAAAGCAATACCAGCGGGATGGGGGCGAGAATCATACAGCTTGGGGGTTCCCCGCTCGGACAGGTAAATGCCGAGATGGGCGCTCTCATTGACGAAGTGCGGTTTGTCATTCGCAGCAATTACGGCCATGTTTATTTGCCCTATATCAAACTGCTGATCGGTCTGACACAAGAGCGGAAGATCGAACTCAGGGACCGATTCGAGCACAGAATCCACGATTACGAGGCGACAGGAGAGGGGAATGGCGTCCTCGGCCGGCAAGCTCCTGTGTTTGCGGCTGCCGAGATCGCCGGCACATTCTTTGCGGAAATCTTGGAGCTTCCTGATCTGGATTCGGCTTCTGTTGTTGGACGCATCCTCCGGCGGGTTCGCGATGAAGCTTACTCCGACCCACCGAGGAAGGCACTTGTCGAACTTCTTGGGTGGGCTAATGCAAATGATGATAATTTCAGCCACAGGGGTTCGGATGGACCAGTTAAGCCACCCGCTCGTACCGGCGAAAAACTCGGGCTGAAGGCTCCTAGTTTTCTTGCAATCTATCCTTACAAGATCAAGGAAATGCTGCGCCGTTTTGGCTACGACGAGAGGACTATCCTGACAGCCTGGCGCGAGCGGGGTTGGATTGAAGTGTCCGGTGGAGAAAAAGGCAAGGAAGACAAGTTTACGTATCCCGTGCGCATTGATGGTCCACAGGGGCGCATGGTCAAAATCATCTGCTTAGATCCGATGAATGATAGGAACCGTGATGATAAAGACTGAAAGATTCATTACCAGCCATCCACCAAGACCGGAACCGGTAGATGAATGGTAGGGACCGCGATGATGAAGACTGAAAAAGTAAGAGAGGTTCAAAAAGGGGGTACCAAGGGTACCGGGGGACAAACTTACGCTCTTGCATGCAATTGCACGGAAAAGGCAACGGGTAACACACGGGTACCAACGGGTAACACCGTTACCCGACGGGTAACACACGGGTAACACAAGGGGTAACACTTATAGAAAACAACAACAACAACAAAATCAAAGAATTAGAAGAAGAAGAAGAAGAAGATTTAGGGGTGGTACCCGTGGTACCCGTCAAAAAAGCTCTCTTTAGTTTTCCGGGAATACGGCTTAGCGGAACGCGTTTGGATGTTTGAAACAGTATGAATGAAGCGCCCAAAGGCACGGTAACTGTCGAGGAAATCCTTCCCTACCTGGATCGCGATAGGTATATGGGAAAACGGGAAGCCGCGCGCTACCTTGGGGTCTCGCTTCGAACCTTGGAGACTTGGACCGCGGAGATGGGGATGCCGCGCTTTCGCCCGCACGCGAAGCTACTGTTCAAGCGCTCGGAGCTTGATCGCTGGATGGAAAGGTACCGGGAGAGGCCGGCGGATTTAGATCTGGATAAGATGGCAGAAGAGGCTGCGCGGGAGGTTTCGACGGGCGCGCGAAAATAGTTTGAAACGTTCAGGCGTCTAGGCGTATCATTATATTATGGCAAAGCAAAAACTCAACCTGACCATTGAAGACAGTTTGATCGAGAGAATTAAAATTCGGGCTCTGAAGGAGCATCGCACGGTAAGTGAGCTGACCGAGCAGCTCTATCGGGAGTACCTAAAGCGGGAGAAAAAAGAAATGTCATAACCCGCTGGTGAGCGGGTCCGCCGGCTGCTGCAAACAGCACGACGGACCCTGACCAGCACTTCCTGTGTAGGAGGAAGCGATGGCTACACGAATTGTAATGGTAATTCCAGAAAAAATCGCGCAAAAGTTGGACTGGCAAACCGAGCAAATCTTGACCTGGAGCCCAGGCGATCCCGCGTCAAGTTACCCGTTCGGCATCATCCTCGACGAAGACGGCGGAATCTTGGATGGCGCTACATTTCGGGGGCTTCGTGACAGTTTCGGGGCGCGGATTGAAACCGACGACCCGGAGCTTGTCTGCGCGGCTCTCGGCCTACCCGTGGACGAACCGGGAATCCTCAAATCAGAGAAGTCATGAGACACGCAAGCCTGAGGTAAAGGAGACACGATGGGAGTGAAGGTCCGGGAAAAAGTGAAAGGTTCAGGCATATGGTGGGTCTTCATAAACCGCAATGGTCGCCGCAAGTCCCTTAGAATTGGTGCGCAAAAGAGCGCGGAGAAACTGGCCGAGAAGATCCAGGCAAGGCTTACGCTCGGCCAGCCAGCCACTGAAGAGAAGAAGATCCTTCCCACTCTGTCGCACTATTACGAGAGATTCAGCAGCACCTATCTTGAGATCGCCGTGAGAGAATCGACGGCCAGTAGTTATCGAACCGATTTCAAAGTGCATATTCTTCCGGCGCTCGGTAGCAAACGCCTAGACGAAATCACGACGGAGGACATGGAGAAGTTTGTGGCCGACCTCCTGGTGACGAAGAAGCTGGCCAAGGCAACGATCTCAAAAACCCTGCGTGAACTCAGCCGGTTATTTACCCACGCCATGAAACATAAGTTGATCACCGAGAACCCGGCCAGCCGGCTCGGGGAGCTTTACAGCCAGGCGCCGGTGCGTCACGAAAAGATTGAGCCCCTCACCCCGGATGAGATTCCCTTGTTCCTGGCGGCTGCCCGAGCTCCGATGCCATCGGAAACTAAGAAGGTCAGGGTAACGAAGAACGGTGAAACTGTGCTGAAGATCGTTGCCGGCGAACGGGATTGGTCGCTGCAACGATGTACGCTTTTCCTCTGCGCGATTCATACAGGATTGCGCGCGGGTGAGCAGCTCGCCCTGGAGTGGCTTGATATCGACTGGCGGGGCAAGTTCGTGAGCGTCGAGCGCAGCTATGACCGCGTTCACCGGAAGGTGGTTCCGACGAAGACAAAGAAGCATCGTCGAGTGGATCTGTCCGATGAACTGCTCGGGGCGTTGCAGGAGCTTCGGAGGAACCGCTTGCAGGCCTGGTTCGGCCGCGATAAGAGTCATCTGCTAGCTGCGGGATTGTGGGATGATGCGGCTAAACTTCCGAAGGTGATCTTCTGCAACGAGGACGGGGGATATATTGACCGCACCAACCTCGTGGAGCGCCATTTGCTGCGTTGCTTGGAAAAGGCCGGTCTGAAGCGCCGGCGTTTTCACGACCTGCGTCATACTTTCGCGTCATTGCTCCTGACCGACGGCGCTCCGATTGCCTACGTCAGCGAGCAGATGGGGCACTCCAGCATTGAGATGACGGTGAAAATATACGGGCACCTGATACCGGGAGCGAACCGCCAGTTCATCAATCGCCTGCCAGGCGCGGCCCAAAACCCGCACCCCAGGCGCACCCTCACGGGTTCGGAAGATTTTTTGGCGTCCCCAGCGGTTACCGTAAGTTGTTCGGATGATAAGGGCTTGGATGGAGCGGGAGACGGGGATCGAACCCGCGACGTCCAGCTTGGGAAGCTGGCATTCTACCGCTGAATTACTCCCGCTCACTTTAAGTCATTCGCCCTTGTTCGGGCGCGAATCTCATGGCGTCAAATT
>Ga0315279_10000165_pt1 | contig 143039 bp, 146 predicted proteins | sample YL17G06_20_MG_FD_203694 | JGI IMG/M metagenome (GOLD analysis project Ga0315279, IMG submission 203694) | Sediment microbial communities from Yellowstone Lake, YNP, Wyoming, USA - YL17G06_20 | ecosystem: Environmental > Aquatic > Freshwater > Lake > Sediment | place: USA: Wyoming | collected... | reverse complement strand
CTATGCCCTTCATTCTCAAATCCTCCGCTTGAAGAATTAGTGTTTTCTTCCATTTATCCCTTTTTTTAGATTCACCGAAAACTAACACCTAAACTATAATTGTGCGCGCGCGAGTAAGCGGTTGAGCTAGAGAGTAAACGTAGTTGGGTTTGGGGTAAAGTTTTATCCGACTCTCAGTAGTGACTAGGCTCGCCAGACCAACCACAAACTCTCCACAGGTCTCATCTGTTTGTGCCGACAGCAATTAAATAGAGACTAAGGCATGCACACTATTTTCAGGTGCAAGCATGCCTTTCTTCGAGTCGAAACTTTCTGAGGTAGAACGTCATCTCTTTGGAAATGTTAAGAAAACAAAATCGGTCTTTCCCGAAGTGACTTTGACGATGGAATATGGTCTTGGTTTGATGTTTGACCTTAGCGAAGATGTGAACGAAGCGGTAAGCAAAAGCGTAGAACCAAATCTTTATGCAAACAGGAGCTTATTCGCAAGAAATAGACAACTATTGTTAAATGCCTACTTTTGCTTCCTGTGTTCCGCTTTCAAACAGTTAACAGCATAGGCATAGCTAACTTGTAGAGAATTCTGAAAGATGGACTAACCTAAGAGATAAATGCAGAGACCACTTTAGGACGAAGGTATGACACGCCGAGTCATAGTTCATAGCTTCCACTCAGATGTGCTAAAAACACTTCCAAATATTGATTTGAACCCCGATCTCATCCTCGCCTTTGATTCTCACCTGGATGTTTTTTTGCCTGTTAAATCCACCGTTGATATGTTTCCTGATTGGATCCGATCAGCAGCAACACGTGCTACTGTGCACCCGCTGATTCGGCGTGCCTTTGGAGATTTTCCTGCTTTATTTAAAGCCGAAGGAAGGGACCTTGCTGACCTTCCAAGAATGATACTCGTAGTTCCAAAGGTTTCCTTTATCCAGCACGTTTCTGAGGACATGGAGAAGATCAGTGACCTCGTCGCTAGCGGTTCTATCTCCCCTGATCAACTTAGTGATGATCCATTAGAAACGATGACTGAATATTTGTCAGAGGTACTGGGAATAGAGCCATTTGTAAGCCCTCCAAAAAACCTCATGAAATTAGTTGAGCGGGGCAAAGCTGCGAATTGCATTCTCCTCGATGTTGACATCGACTATTTTCAGGAAATGCAAACTGAGTGCTATACCCCGATGAGAAACGCTCAACCTGGACAGCTCGGCTGGACGACCCAAGCTATTAGGCTCATCCACAAAATTAAACCGCAAATCATAACGATCTCTGAAGCAAAAATTGCGGCTATTAAAGACCCTAATAGCAACTTCTCCAAAATGATAAACCAACTTGAGCGAATGGGCTATAAAGTCACTTACAAGATGACGTTCAAAAATGATGAAGAAGCGCAGCAACTGATGGAAATATACCGCGAATTTCACGAAAACGTTCTGAAGCCACTTCACCATCGGCAACGATTTGAAAAAGATGCTTTAGGCACAAATGCATTCGAAAGACAACTAGCAGAGGAAAATGAGGTAATACGTCAATACTTCACTCACTTATCTAAACCAAAAGCGCGCGCGTAATTTAAGCGCACCCCTAAGTGGTTTTGGGAATTGAGTGAAGGAAAAAGGAAAAAGAGAGCCTAATAGACCCAATCTGTTTCTACTTTGTCTTTTCTGCTTCTTCGTCAGCTAGTTTCTTGGCTTTATCTTCAAATCTCTTGAGGGACGCTTCCATTTCTTCTGGGGTGTTAATGGTTTCGTTCCAGACTTCTATTTTCTTGGTTTTCTTGTTGAAAAGGCGATGTGCCAGAGTTGTCGGGTAAGTAGTGGGTATATGATACAATCCTTCCATGCTCTTCTTGAGCGTCTGAACTTCTTTCTGTAATAGGTCTATTCTAGTCTTGAAAGCCATGTTTTCGTTTTCGATTTGTTTTACCGCGTTTTCCAAGTACCTTAGAGACCTTGAACGCACAATCACACGATGCCATAAAGACAAGGTAGCCAAGCCCTTGTACTAATCAGTTTGGCGGTCATGTGACGGCATCACACTTCAACCCAACCTTACATCACTCACAGCGGGAACTTGTGCAGTCAAGTGACGCTGCAATCTTTATTTGTCCGTCACAAGTCAGTCTTTAGTAGACATAATTTAGACGGTGGGCTCATTTGGCGAAAATAGGTGCAGCAACACGATCGGACATAGCGAAAGTCACGGAAGAATTGCTTCTGCATCTGTCAGAGCGCGGCTGTAAAGCACGCATCGTATCGGTCCAACACCTTCGCGATCTGCAAGAAGAAATCGAAGGACGGTACAGGCAGGGCTTGTTGGATAAAGAATTCTATCAGGAACGTCTCGCACATTTTGATTTCAGGGTCCCGGATGATTTGCAGGAGGCCAAGTCCCTGATAGTGATCGCCGTCCCTCGGCCCCAGAGCCAAGCCGTGTTCAAGTGGAATGGGAAATCACGAGCACTCATCATTCCCCCGACATACGTCGCCAATGAGAAGACGAGGAGACGGATGGAACATCTCTTGGCAAGGATTTTGGCAACGAAAGGATACCGAGTGGCACGCAGCGCATTGCCTCTGAAAGCCTTAGCCGTACGGAGTGGGCTTGGTTCGTACGGAAGAAACAACATCTGCTATGTTCCTGGAATGGGAAGCTTTCTCCAGCTTGTGGCCTTCTACTCTGACCTGCCCTGCCGGAAAGACAATTGGCAAGAAGCGCAGGTGATGAAGAGCTGTCAGAACTGTCACGCTTGCCGTCAGAGCTGTCCCACTGACGCGATCCGTTCCGATCGCTTTCTACTCCACGCCGAGCGGTGCATAGTCTTTCACAATGAGAAGAAGGGCGATGTTCCATTTCCGGCCTGGATAGACCCTTCTTGGCATAACTGCCTAATTGGATGTATGCACTGTCAAAGGGTTTGCCCACATAACAGCAAGTTCTTAGAATGGATTGAAGAGAGGGAAGAATTCTCTCAGCAGGAAACTGCTCTCCTATTGGAAGGAGGATCTCGTGATCGGCTACCTGTCGCAACAATGGGAAAACTCGAACGTCTCGACTTGCTTGAAGACGTAGATGCTCTCCCACGAAACTTGAGCGTGTTCTTTAGAAAACAGAAATGAAACTGCCCAGAGTTGGACCACCGCGGACGAAGTGGGATTCGCACTCTGAAGCAAGTGGCGATTCTCCCTGCAACTCCCTCTTCCTGTAGCGACTGCGTGCATATGTTTAGCGCGCGCGCTGCGCCAGTACGCGCAAACCAGCAGTAGGTTTTGCACAAGTCTTTAAATTTGTCGGTCCTATAGCTTTCTGGACAAAACCATGCTCGAAACCATAAAATTGCTTGGAACTGTCTCAAGGGCGGAGTTTCTTTTGCCGAACTTGGGTTCGCTCATCATGGGACTAGCTTGGGGCGCCACTCCGCCCTTAAGCTTCGCTGACCTACTAGTTCTGATCGTGCTGTCGTTCACTATTATTAACCTAAGCTCTGCCATCGGAGCTCAGGTCAATACTATTTCTGATTACGAACTAGACAAGAGGGACGAGCGCAAGAAGCAACTCGTTCAAGCAGTAGATTCTCTAGGGCGAAGCAAACTGAAGATTTCGTTGGTTGTCGAGTTTCTTGTCACTTTGGCTCTGGTTTCTCTGTTTATGCTTGTTCAAGGAAAGCCCATCTTGCTGTACCTGTGGATGGTTGGAATTTCTTTAGGCTGTGCATATTCTGCCCCACCATTCAGGCTAAAATCTAGGTCTTGGTTAGCGCCGACTTCCTTGATTCTTGTGCTTGCCGTCTTTCCAGTCATGTTTGCTTACCTCACTTTTACGTCCGAGATCAATTCCCTCTTTCTGCTTTCGTTAACAGGGCTCGCCTTGACGGTGTACGCCGTGATCATACCCACAGAGATCCGAGATTACTTCGGCGATAGAGAAATGAACATCGAAACAATGACGGTGCACCTAGGTCTTGTCAAGGCCTCCTCACTCGGCATGGTACTGCTATCTGTTGGCTCCACATTCTTTGGAACGGCTTTCCTTCTCGAATTCGCATATGGGCATCACCCATTGTTGAGTGTTTTCTTGTTCGCCTTGCCTGTTGCAGTCTTGATTGTCCTGGGGAAATTCAAGAGGCTCTACTCTCTTTGCAGAGAATATCAGCGTTCGCAGGGACAAAGCTCTATTGCGCAAGAGATTACGCGTTTGTCTGCTCACAATCCACAGTGGATAATGCTGATCACTCAGACTTACAGTTTCTTATCGATCATACTTCTAGTAAGCAAGTTCTGGCCGTAAAACGAGTTTCTCACCGCTCGTGCATTCTCATCCTCACGCAATTTCCATTTTTTGCACGGGTTTATACTTGATGAAGTATTACCAAACGAAGGTGCACGCCAATGAAGGTCAAGACGATAAAACAGAAAGTGGTTGTTTCAGCCACTCCGGACGAAGTTTACGACGCGTTTGTCGACGCTAAAAAACACTCCGCGTTCACTGGAAGCAAAGCGACCTGTGATCCAAGAGTTGGCGGCGAGTTCACCGCGTGGGACGGATACATCTCAGGAAAGAACTTGGAGCTGGAAAAGGGAAAGAGGATAGTGCAGGAATGGATGACCACAGAGTGGCCTGAAAACTATCCTCGTTCAAGACTGGAACTGACTTTCAAGAAAGTGAAACAAGGCACAGAAATCTCGATGATCCATTCAGAGGTCCCTGCAGAACAAGCCGACGACATTGCACAAGGATGGATCGACTTCTATTGGGAACCATTGAAAGAGTATTTCAAGAAGTGAAGCCAAGCGGCAGCACACGCTCATCGAACCGGAATCTGAACGTGTCTATGATAATGCAAGCATAACTGAAAATGCCATACATTTGTTGCAAGCTAGGAGCGCACGGCTTGCTCTAGCTTTCTCATGTCTTCAGCGTCAAGGCTCCAGTCTACTGAGCCGACGTTCTCCATTACGCGCTCCGGTCTGGAAGCTCTTGGGATTGGAAAGATCAGCTTGCTCTTGGTCATTAGCCAGTTAAGGGCTATCTGCGCCGGAGTTTTGCCACCGTGTTTCTGCGAGATCTCACCCATGACAGCCTTGAGTTTCTTGTTGGGTTTGGCGAGGGCGCCGTGGGCGATTGGCCTGTAGGGCAAGACAACGATACCCCTCTGCTGGCAGTAGGGGAGGAGATCCTTCTCTATTCTTCTCTCAATTAGGTTGTATTCAACTTGGTTGGAGGCGAGCTTGTTCTTTAAGAGGGCTTTCTCAGCCTTCCTCATCTGTTCTAGGGAGAAGTTGCTCACGCCTAGGTGTCTGACCTTCCCGTCTTCCACCAGCTTCTCCATGGCCTTCATAGTCTCTGTGATGGGAACTCTCGGGTTCGGCCAGTGAATCTGATAAAGATCGATGTAGGAGCACTTGAGCCTCTTCAGGCTATTCTCAGCAGCCTTCAGAACACCGTTGTATCTCAGATGGTTCACGAAGACCTTCGTCGCAATGAAGAGGTCATCCCTCTCGTGACCTTCGATCGCCTCTGCGACTATATCCTCTGTTCGGTACGCTTCTGCAGTGTCTATGAGGTTTATCCCAAGCTCTAAACCCTTCTTCAAGGCGGCTATCTTCCTATCCCTGCCTCCTTGATGACGGAAGAGGAGCGACGCAGCGATGAATAATGGGTCATAGTACGTCCCCATGCCGACATCGGAGACTTTGACTCTTGTCCTCCCGAATTCGTGATACTCCATGACGACCAAAACCGTGCATTAGGAACTTGAGAAACACGAATATAAGCTAAGACTGAGATGCCTTTTGGAACTTCATTGATTCTGAAGAATCACTCGATGACTGTATTGTTAGTCACATCATATTCCAGCAATAAATATGAGTTTTCAAGTCTCTTGCACTCTCTCAGCCTGAGGGCCCTCAACAAATGCAGTTGAGATTGATCCGTGAGAGAGAATCCGTCAACTAGCGAAGATGTGTCCTTTCCCCCGACAATCAAAGGCGCCACTACAATCTTTACATGATCAACTAGACCGTTTCGGAAAAACACAGCATTAAGAGTGCCGCCCGATTCGATGGTTATCTTCTCAATCTTATGATTCTTCTTTAGCTTCACCAGTAAGTCGGCAAAATCAACATCATCCTCATAGTATATCGTCTCAACGTTATGATATTTTCCTTGCAGTTCGAATGCAGGGTGCTTCGGGTTGTTTGTCACAATAAACAGTTTTTCAAGCCAATCACTTAGATACTTGATTCCATTTTCGTTCAGATGCGGTTTTCTATCCACGACCACGAACTTCAATGGTTCCTTTTCTGGCGCTTCTTTCTTGCTATTGAATCCTACCTTTTCCAATACACGGCCGGAGTTCAGGTAGTTTGGTCCCAATGAGTGCTCTACTTTGTAGTATTGTGCAAACCCCTCTTTGACACCGACAATCCTCTTCCAGTCTAGGTCCGAATCCAGATTGTCGGTTGATCCAGTGGTTATCTTTCCGTCCAGCGAAACAACTAGGCACAGTGTTGTTTCCGCCCGTTCAAACATCTTGCTCGCTTCCCGCTGTTACGCTGTTTTCGACGCATGCTATGTGGCCAAAATCCATAGCGGGGAGATCAAGCACGACGAGGTTTTCCAAGTTTGTTCAGTAACGCCGACGCTTTTTCGTCGCCATGTTTGGCTCTGTAGGCAAGAATTCCTGCTCTGGCGACTGCGTTTCGCTGCCCCTCGGGGTTATTGGGGTCGTAGTGGTTCATGAATTGTTCGCACGGGAACTCTTTGCAGACGCCGCAGTGGTTGACGCCTTGTTTATTCGTGCAGGCGTAGATGGGGCAGGTTCCCGTAGCCCAGAAAGGTTTTCCTTTCAGCGCATCACATCCTGCACATCGAGGCTGTTTCTCCCCCAGATAGTTCTGGCAATGCCCACAGTCTTCGCCGCAAACAGTCAATAGCCCAAATCCTTTTGACATATCATTCACACCTGTAGGTTTCTGCAAGGAGCTATTTAACTAGTAGTATTAGTGCTTCCTCGCGCGTTACTTTTCGCGCACGCCAAGACTTATCCACAACTGTTGGTTAGTCACCAATCAACTTGGTGTGAATTGTCAGTTCCTTTTGCCCAATCTTCACATGCGTGGCATAATTTAAATACAATATAAATCTCCCTAGATGTAGGTTTCACTTTGCAAGGACAATTGTCGATCCATGTGAACCTGCTCTGCGAAAGGGTGGACTAGTGGAGCAGTCGCGGAACAGGGGAGATGATTCGACTTCGGAGGAGAAGGTTTCACCAGGTAGGATGTTTCTTCCTTCGTTGACCATGGCTTCGTTCGCTTTGGGCCCTATTGCTGTTGTGGCTTCGCTTCTCCTGTACGATATGGCGGAGACGTTCAGCGTTAACGTGGCCGTCATGGGACAGATCAGCACTCTTTCCTCGGTCGTTGCGGTCGTTTTTGCAGTTCTCATGGGCGTTTTGAGTGTCAGGTTTAAACACAAGTCGCTGTTGCTGGTAGGGCTGTTGTTCATGACCGTCTCGACCTCAGGATGTTTCTTGGCTTTCGATTACAACTGGATGCTCATATCATACGGTCTGAGCGGGGTTGCGGTCGCTATGGCTTCGCCCATGGCTTCAGCGCTGATAGGGGAGCATTTTCCGTTAGAACGGAGAGCGAGGGCTGTTGGATGGATTGTCGCAGGCGGGTCTCTGGCGTATCTTATTGGAGGACCGACAATTGCTTTCATCGCAGGCTTTGGAGGCTGGCGCGCTCCTCTCTTGGCGTTCGTACTACCAATTTCGGCCGCAAGTGTTCTGTTGGCTTTTGTCGGCGTTCCATCCGCTTCGCGCAGTGGCAATCCGTCAATCAGCAAAGAGGCCTATCTGGAGAGTTTTAAGGCGATTCTAAAGAACAGATCTGCTTTGGCCTGTTTGACCGGTGATGTCCTCCGCATGGTCGCGTTTACGACAATTCTGCTTTACGGGACAACATTCTTCAGGGTACGGTTCGAATTACCAGTGGAGTATGCATCTTTCGTGATTTTGGGAGGCGCTTTGTTCTACACCTTAGGCGGCTTGACCAGCGGTCGGCTTATCAACAGGTTTGGAAGGAAGCCCTCAACGGTCTTGACTACCTTTTTGTCGGGCGCGTTCACCGTCTCCTATGCTTTTATGCCCAATCTGTGGCTTTCCTTGGGATTGAATTTTGTGGCCAGCTGGTTTTTCGGCATGGTAGCTGCGGCGGCCAACTGTCTGACTCTGGAGCAGCTTCCGAAGTTTCGAGGGACGATGATGTCCGTAGACTCAGCGGCCGTCAATCTGGGCAGCGCTGTCGGAGGAGCAATAGGCGGCTTGGCGCTTCTCTGGTTTGATTACGAAGGCGTGGGAAGTGTCCTCGGGGCCATGGGCATCCTCGCGGCCTTGGTTTTCTACTTCTTTGCAACAGATCCTACTAGAACCTAGTCGCAGTGTAGTTTCGCGCACGCCTAAACAATGCCGAAAGCACGGTCCAGGACCCGATCATACGTATGATGTCCGCCAAGATTTCGTTTGAGGCATACTTAAATAATATTCAACTCAATGCTGGGAGTGGAGATGCGGAATGCGCCCAAACGAGTCTGTCGAATGCACAGATTTTCCATGTCAAGATGTGAATAAGAAATGCTACACAGTTCCGAATGTGGAGATTGAACCTGACAAGATCAAGACGTTGCTGATTTCGGAAGCACCTCCTAAAGACGTAGGCAACTACTTTTACGCCGCAAGGAACCCCTTCTATTTGCAAACAACCCTACAAGCCTTCAACGATGCTGGTTTCAAAGTTGCCAGCATGAAAGATGTACTGAACCTAGGAGTGTATGTCACGACAGCTATAAAATGCGGGAAAACTGCCTATTCAATATCTCCAAAAACACTCCCCTTTTCTGTGCAGCATCCGCTTAGGGAATAGCTTTTTCGTAAATGTACGCGTGGTCTCCCCAGGGCAAAGCGACCTTCTCTTTTTTCTTGTAGCCCAGTTTTGTGTAGAAGTCCTTCGCCCAATACGCTTTTTCCCAGACGTATGCGACCCTGAGTTTCTTCAGTCCCATCTTTTTGGCTTCGCTTTCAATCTTCTTCATTAAAGAAGTGCCGACACCTTTGCGTCTGCGTTCGGGAAGAACGTGCACCCACCTGACTATTCCGGTCTCGCTCTCGTCGATTCGCAAGGCGGCAACACCCACGGGCTTGTTTTCAAGTCTGTAAGCGTAGAAAATCGTATTTTCAAATTCCTTGCGCAGCTGATCTAGTGTCAAAATTGGGTCCTTGAACTGTTCTGGCGGGATTATGTTTCTGTAGGCATCACTGTTGCTTCTGTTGATGACTTGCAGAACCGATTCGATGTCTCTAGCATTAACTCTTCCAACACTCATGATTGACACCAAAAAAGGAAGACACCTAAGAGGCGTGTGGTCGTTGAGATTTGAACCCCACACCTTAGCGGAGACATCACCGAAAATCTCCTTTTTCTACATGACGCACTAAATCCTCTCTCCATATAGAACCAGGTGTCTTGACAATCCTTTGGTGGAGGGTTCTTTGCTCAATCTCAGTAGCATCTCAGTCACCTGTTTGAAGAATTTTCCATCCCAGCTGCGAGATTTTCGAATTTTTTCTGGGATAGAAAGGAATTCCAACATGCCGCAGACAGAATAGATCTCGATGACCTTTATTCCTTCTTTTTCAAAGAGCTGTTTAGCCTCTTCCACGCCGACAGCCGTGTGTTTCTCTTCATCATCGTGGATGTATTTCGATTCTGTTCTGAGCAATGCAAGAGCGGAATCAGGATCTTCGTGAAAGCTTTTGATTGCAGCACCGTATTTGTTCATGAGAAATATCGAAATCCTCCCTCCTTTCTTGATCACTCGTATGAGTTCTTTTGCAGCTTCGATCATCCCATCCCAGCAGAGGACAAAATCGAAACTCTCGTCAGCAAAACGAAGTCTGCAAACGTCACACTCCAATATCTCTACTCTATCTAGGACCCTTTCTCTGAGCAATTTCTGCCTCGCCACATTCAGCATCCCGGGGGAGATATCACAGAGAGTAACTGAGTAACCCATCTTCGCCAAAGGGAGTATCATCCTCCCAGTCCCGCCAGCAGCATCCAAGATCTTTGCGTCTCTGTCTTGAGGGAGATACTTTTTGAGCAGTTCCCAATCCACATGGTTCTCAACAGCGCCCTCAAAAGTCTTGTACCATTCGTCATATCTCTCAGCATGCCGGTTCCATCTCTTTCTCATGCTTTCAATGTCTTTGGATTTATCTTCTAGCATCTTTCTTCCTCCAATCGTGTGCTCACGCGCGACATCGAATGTCGTGTTTCTTTCTGCAAGCAAACAGGATGATTCTGCCTTTCTCCATCGGAGTATTTTCGAGAATCTCAAAGTGCTTAGAGAGGGCACGCTTCACGCTTGCAACGGGGTAGATTGTTTCATCGAATTTGTATTTGTTGAGTTGATAGAGTCCATTCGGAAGTTTTTCGAAGATTCTTTCATCCCAAGTCAATGTATTGCCCCTTGCGATGCCTATGTCATAGTGGTATCCTTTTGCGAATTCTCTGACTGATGAGGTGGTTCTCTTTCTAAATCCATATGGATTATTATCTTTCAGAATTTTTGGCGTTTCCATTTCAAGAATGAATAGCCCATTATCGTTCAAGTGGTTTCTAACCGAATTGAACGTCAATTCCCATTGAGCGAAAGTTTTCAGAAAGTTGATTGCATCGCCTACGCAGAATATCACATCGAGTGTCTCATCAATCTTGAAGTTGTGCATGCTGGAAACGAAGAACTTGCCTCTCGGGATTTTCTTCTTGCAAACGTCAATGTAGTCTTTTTCAATGTCTAGGCCATAGATGTCGTAGTTCTCTGGAAGATTGGCTAGGACTTCACCGATTCCGCATCCTATTTCCAGTATTTTTCCTGCTTTCTTGCCGTACTCATTCATCGGTTTTAGGACGTAGTCTGCCCTCTCCTTCGCTCTTTCCTTGTTTGCCAGTGATTCCCAAAAATATACAAACGGTCTTACTGCATGCATTTCTCATCAATTCTCACTTGTTGTTTCGGTTTCAGCTATAACTTTTCCGCGTCTACTCGGAAACCCTAGAACCCTTTCTTCTTGCCAGCGTCCTTTAGTTTCTTAACGTGCGCCTCGATCGTAGATGGAATCACTCAATAATTTAGAGATTTCTTTCCTCTCATAAGATAGTGAATTCTTTCGTTCGTGGTGAGTGTGAACCCGTATTTTGCGTAAAGTCGCTGAGCTGGAATATTCTTCGTCAAAACATCGACTTCCAGCAGTCTCTTGCCCATGTACCTTGCAATTGCTTCGATGTAGCTTAGGATGCATGTTCCTATTCCGAGTCGTCTGTATTCTTTTGCGACTCCCAAGCTCGCTACAAGGAGGCTTTCGTGACACTCTTGGAAGGCGAACAATCCGATGATATTGTTTTCCAGTTCGACAAAGTAGCACGGAAGTCTAAGCAGGGCGAGCGCGCGGCTCTTGACAATATGAAGTACCAGAGACAACGGAGACAGAAGCCAATGCATGTTCAGAAGTAGAGCATCACCTTTATCGCTGTCCCTAAAGAAACGATACTCGAGTAAGAGAAACTGGAGACGCTCGATTCCCTCTACCGTCTTGAACTGCAGTTTCCCACAAATGTCCGGCGGGGCTCTAGTCTCTTTCTTCAAGTAAACACCTCAGTTCTGGGCATCTGTCCCTTGCCCATCAGTCCTTCTTCATGCTGATCTTATCTTATCCTTCTTTCATTTAAGGATCAAAAGACTCCGCATCCAGTTCTATAGGGGCAATGGATGAGATTGCCAGCAAACAAACACATATTTTCAACCTGGCAGTTCGGGGATGCGGTTCACACTCAGAAACAAGTGACGAAATCTCCCGCAACTTTCTCCTTTTTCTGTCAGCCCGCGCTATGCAGTGTGAAATTCTAATATAGGGACTTACTGTCAAATGTAAGTGGATTCGGAGATTGTATGGTGACGCTGATCGAGTGGACCGCTGTTCTTTCCGCTTTGGCGGGTGTTTCTGCGACGGTGTTTATCCTTCTTCAACTTAGACACATGGACCGGCATAGAGACCTTGAAATCTCTATGAAGCTGTTTGACTGGGCTGAGACCGAAAGCCTTCGTAAAGCCTTCAGATGGGTTGAGAGAGAGTTCCAATTTGAAGATTATGAGAAGTATAAGGCTGAAGTGGAAGAGAATTTCGAAATCAGCGATTATCCCTACCAAGTTGAAGCCTTCTTTGAGGAGGTTGGTTTTCTGGTGAACAAAAGATTCGTGGATATCGACGTGATCGTTGACCGTTTAGGCGCATACATAGTCTCCAACTGGAAGAAGCTTGAGCCTTGGATACTGGCCATGAGGAAAGAAAGAGGAGACAAGACATTTGGCGAACATTTCCAAAAACTGTACGAGAAAACCGTCGCATACATGAAAGGAAATTGAGAAGCACGCGCCCTGTCTGCTTGGCTATGTATGTTCCTGTATTCATACTTAGAATTTTTCGATTTTGCCGTCCTGCTCGGATTATCTAGAGCATGCACTGGGAATTTCCAAAGTTCTGGAAAAGGATTGAAATGGTAATAAAACATGTGTTCAGTTTTGATGCGCCTCCTGAAAAGATGAGCAGCTTGGTTAGGTGGTGTGGTGAGACTTCAAAGCCGTTCTTTGAGGATTGTTCAGAGGTCAAGTCTTCCTGCTTGAACTCGTACATTAATGAGAGATATGTCGCCCGAGTCCGTCAACTCAAGACTGCCCGGGGGGTGTTTCTGTAGCGGGCGGGTGGAATTTGCGCCTCATACATGGTGCCAAAATCTCCCGCAAAACCCCTCTTTTTTCTGATAAGCGCGAAAAACTTCTGATCTAAGAAATTGCTATACTTAGCGTTTGCAGGCCCAAGACCTACGTGCACGAGACGATCAAAACTGGGATGGATCTAAAAAACTGGAAAAATAGAAGAAAATAGGCTTCAAGTCAAAGCAGTTAGCCTAACCTAAAATCTTCTTCTTGGTGGTCCTCTTTTAGAATAGCAATCTCGACAGTAGACAGGTCTGCTTGGATCAGGTTTGAACGGAACTTCACAATCTTTTCCACAATCAGCACAGACTGCCTTATGCATCTCTTTCTCATTCATTGACTATTTCAACTCCTAACAGTTGCTGTGCAAAAATCGCTTCTTACACGCTGCATTTACCTTCACACCGACGCTTATAAAGGGGATGGGTGAAATAATGGAGTTCTGTGACATGGTCGAAACCTGCGGAGATCGCACGAGCCTACTTTTTTCTGCTAGTTCTATCCTACACATTAAACCTGGGCGCGCTCGCTTGTCATTGCCTTTTGACTGAGCACGTGCGCGCCGCGTGTGGACAAGATGAGGTGAAGCAGGTTTAAGAGTGAGATGCGCGTCTTAGAGAAGGTGTTACAGCGGTGAATACGTGTGTCTCAACCTGTTTATGGAACGATAGTGAACTATCGAATAGGCATTAGAACCCAAATGCCGAACTGGTGTCTGATACGAATCATAGATGCAAATCCCGTCTTAAAGGCAGGCCAACTCATCGGTCGAAAAGTTGTTTTGAAGTATGGAAAGAACGAGTTTGTTGGGAAGATTGTGGATTTGCACGGCAAGAAGGGCGTCGTCAAAGCCAAGTTCCGCAAAGGAGTACCTGGCCAAGCTATCGGAACAACGGTTGAAGTGGTCGGCTGAGACGCACCAGACTTGTTGTGCAACATAGCGCGACTTCAGAGGAGACACAGTATATGTAGGGTCATTCGGAACACTCAGTACATGTCAGTTGACGCTTTCGCAAATCTGCTTACACTAGACTAATATACTTGGCAACGCATTTATCAGCGGTAGTTGGGATTCTCTAGAGGAAGAGTTCATCCATAGAGTATTTCGCTTTTTCTCTGATTGTTCTGACTAATACAACCTTCGTGTGGTTATGTTCTCATGGTTCGGAGTTGGAAAAACTGGGTAAAAGAAAGGTCATTAATGAAGAAAGCCTAGAAAACATGTTGCTCCCAAGCGCCAATGACGTGCTAGGCATGGCAGTCAAAATGCTAGGCTATGACAGAATTATGGTCAAGTGTCAAGATGGCAAGGAGCGATTATGCAGAATCCGGGGCAAGTTGAAGAGGAGAGTATGGATCAGAGAGGGCGACATAGTGTTGGTTTCCCCTTGGGACTTCCAGTCAGACACCCGAGGCGACATATTCTGGCGGTATAGGAAGAACCAAACTGAACAATTAAGGTTGAAAGGCTACCTTAAAATGTAATGCCGATGTGAAGCTCCATGCGCACGCCCAAAGCAGAAAGAGCGCCCCTTATTGCGCTCATCCGCACGCATCTTAATAAGTCGCTAGGCGTATTGTATACGTAGTAGAATTCTCGTAAGGAAATTGTTGGCAAAAGCCTTTGAACGGATTTTGTCGCTTTTTCTGTCATTCTACTGAAAAATAGGGTGAAAATTATGGAAACAATGGGCAGGCAGCTAAGCACTTCTGTGCAATCGCGGACTAGAAGGGCAGAAGTGAGGCATCCGGACCATGATTTCCGAAATAGGAACAAAAGGGAAAAATGAGTGAAAGGTCTTGAGAAACAAAACGACATCAACCGGCGAATATCTCGCTTTTCTTTCAGCAAAGTATGAGGTTGACCCTGACGAGTTATTTTATGCATTAGTGTTAACAGGAGAGAATAGCAAATCTAAATGTGGAGACCTTGCGATCAAGTGCCGAGGCAAAACACGAGATAAGGTCATTTTTCTGATTTTGAAGGATTCTAAGGTTGTTGCGCAGTTTTCAGTATTCAAGGCATTTTTGTTGGAGCAAGGCCATCCTATTAGGGATTTCATGGAGACTGAAAGGGTTCGCAGATTTCTGGCTAAGAAGACTAGGCGATCGCTGTCTCTTCCGATCAGAGATCTACGGACTGGAATGACGCAAGTCAATCTGAAGGCTAAGGTTTTGGAGATTCCGGAGCCAAGCCTTGTCTATACGCGGTATGGAAATTACGCTAGCGTGGCAAATGCTTTGATTGCAGACGAGACTGGGACGATCAGACTGTGTTTGTGGAATGAGCAGATAGGCTCCATCTCTACAGGAGATACCATTCAGATTGAGAACGCGCGAACCTCTACGTTCAGAGGCCAAAGACAGTTGAACCTTGGAAGAAAAGGCTTGCTCGTTAGCGTTGATGACTCAAGCTGCAAACTGAACGGAGTGATTAGTTCCTAGGCCTGTTGGCCGAGGCGGCTGAGGAATTGTTTATGAAAGTCGTGAAGGGCTGGAGAAAAGTAGACAGAGACCGAGGATACATGAATGAGACAACAGGTCAGAACCTTGTTGTCACAAAGAAACAGTTTGGAGTACACTACGTAGTGTTACTGTTTCCAAGGGTGAGGATTGATGATGAAGGAGAGACGATATCACCGGCGTACGCGACTGCGTCGAAAGCAGAAGCTTATGCAATGGGTTGGATGGAGAAGCATCCGATAGGAACGGAATGAACTTGTCCGCGCACGGTGAATGGAGGTGACTGAAGATGAGTAAGAGGAGCAGGCCTCTGGGGAAGACAGTGAATAAGCAGAAGGGTCATCAAACGAGAAGAGCTCGCGGGGGAAAGAAACAGAAGAGAAGGTAATGCCGCGCGCCACATACGGAATGAAAACTGTGTTCTTCATATCAACGCGCTGCACTTATATGGATAAAATCCGAAAGGGGTTTATGAATTCTCTAGCGTTTTACTCCCAACATGGCATAATGACTGAACCATGGGGATAGTCTGATGACAAGGTCTGTTTGTCTAATCTTGTTTTGATTTCTTGAACAATATGTCAGGTACTCTTTCTCCATTTGTAGGGTGTAAATCGCTTTCTTAGAATAGCCTTTCTGTTATAGGAAGCAGGGTAAAAAGCTCTAGGCTTGATGTCTCTTGTTAATGGATGCGGTGATGAGTTCATTGCTGCCGCACTTCTGACAAATGCCATATATGTCGAGACGCTGTCCCGTTGGGGCAAATTTCGAAGTAGTTGCAACCCTTTCGACTATTTCTCGTGCGGTGACATCGTCTAAGTCCATTATGCTGCCGCATCGCAAGCACACCAAGTTCACGTGAGGTTTCATGTAGGAATCGAATCTTGCTTGGCTCTTAGGCAAATTCAGCTCTTGAATCAGGTCCAATTCTTCGAGGACCTGAAGGGTCTTGTAAACTGTCGCAAGGCTGACTGTCGGATGCACCTTCTTGACTTCCCCGTAGACTCTCTGCGCGGTCGGATGATCTCGACGATGGAGTACAAATCGACAAATCGCTATCCTCTGTGGAGTAGCCTTGTATCCTTTCTTGCGGAGAGCTTCGATCAATGCTGCGTCTGATTTCTGAAAGTCGTTCATATTGATTATTAGATAATAACAATTCTTAAATAAACCTTCGCATTAACCCATAACGTCATAGAGAAGGAGACATTACGATTTATGAAAGAAAAACATCTGACAACAAATCAGGGAGTTCCAGTCACTGACAACCAGAATTCACTCACCGTCGGCGAACGTGGACCTGTTCTACTGCAGGACGTGCATCTTATCGAGAAGCTCGCGCATTTCGACCGTGAGCGCATTCCCGAGCGTGTGGTTCATGCTAAAGGAGCCGGAGCGCACGGCTACTTCCAAGCGTACAAGAGCGTGGCAAAGTACACTTGTGCAAAATTCCTTCAAGACCCGAAGAAAAAGACGCCTGTCTTCGTCCGTTTCTCCACCGTAGTAGGTGCACGAGGATCAGCGGATACGGCTCGCGATCCCAGGGGTTTTGCCGTCAAGTTCTACACCGAAGACGGAAACTACGATCTGGTGGGAAACAACCTGCCAGTCTTCTTCATACGAGATGCCATCAAATTCCCTGATATGGTGCACGCCTTCAAACCTGCCCCTAACACTGGTTTCCCCACAAGCTCGTCTGCAAACAGTCGTTTCTGGGATTTCATCTCGCTGACTCCTGAATCCACTCACATGATCACGTGGCTCTTTTCCGATCGAGGAACGGTCAAGAGTTACAGGAAGATGGAGGGTTTCGGTGTCAATACCTACAAGTGGGTGAACGCTGAAGGCAAGGCAGTCTATGTTAAGTATCATTGGAAGCCCAAGGCAGGAATAGAGGCAATCGACCGGCACGAGGCCACTCGCCTAGCGGGCGAAGATCCCGATATTGCCACCCGAGACCTGTACGAGACCATTGCCGCAGGAAAGACAGTAGAATATGAACTGTATGTACAAATTATGGAGATCTCCGATGAGTTGAAGCAGGACTTTAACCCGCTTGATGCCACAAAAACCTGGCCTGAGGATAAGTTCCCGCTTATGCCTGTGGGCAAGATGGTGCTGAATCGCAACCCCGAAAATTTCTTTGCTGAAACAGAACAAGCTGCTTTCTGTCCGGCTTCTGTAGTACCAGGCATCGATTTCTCCCCTGACAAGCTTTTGCAGGGTAGGATCTTCTCATACGCGGACACACAGCGACATCGGCTTGGCCCCAATTACCTGCAACTTCCGATCAATCGGCCGCAGGTACCAGTCAACAACAACCAGCGCGACGGAGCGATGCAGTATGCACCATATGGTGGTGGAACGGTCAACTACGAACCCAACACTTTGGCAGATGGAATGCCACATGAAGCAACAGCCACGCCGACTGAAGATTACAATATCAAAGGGAAAGTGATGCGACAGAAGATTAGCCTCACCAACGACTTCCAGCAGGCAGGCGAACGGTACCGTTCACTAGGCAAAGTGGACCAAGAACACCTGGTTGATAACATAGTTGATTCTCTGGGAAAAGCAGAGAAACCGATACAGCAACGCATGGTAGCAAGCCTCAAGAAAGCTGACTCCGAACTTGGCAAGCGCGTGGCAAAGGGACTCAGATTACAGTAAGGACAGAAGAATTAACCCCTCCACTGGCCCAAAATGGTCTGCTTGCAGACCCTCGCGCGCGCTTGCTACATTAGCGAGGGGGCAGAAACGCTTGGATCAAGCAACAGAACCATCTGGTTATACTGTTCTAGAAACTCTCGGCCAACTTGTGTTCTCTGATACGTCACTTTTCCAGCTATCGCGTCTATCTGAATGAGACCGTTTGACTTCATAAGATTCAAGTATTGCCCTGATTGTGTGGTGTTCATATTGCAATGAGACATAATGTTCGTCCTACAGGTTGGTATGCGTAGCTGCCTCAGCATCTCTGCTATAATCTCAAACCTGTTGCGATTTGTATCAGAGATCTTTCTCATCCTTAACATAACATGCTACCTCCCAGGTAAAAGCAAGCGATTTCCGAGGCAAGGGTGAGCAATAATCTATCGGCAGGCCTTTCCTGTAATGTACGTTCTCAGCGTACCTTATAAGGATGAGCGCATGCCAGAAGCTGTGTTTCTATATTCTCTTCTGTTTCTTTCCCCCGCGAGCTCTTCTCGTTTGATGACCCTTTTGCCTATCAATCGTTTTTCCAAGGGGTTTGTCTCTCTTGCTCACGTTAGTTCACCTCCATCTCAATAGTCGGTCCCAAACAAATCCGGTGACCTGGACGCACACGCTATCCTAGTAAGACTTCCAATATCAATTTGTGGCGTAAGACCTCAGCAAGATCTGCTCGTTCTATAGCATCTTCCAAAGCATCAAGTTCTCTTTGTATAGACTTTCTCATTTCCTCGTTAATTCTTTGATTGATCTCTTTCATTCGTCTCTGATATAGTTCGTCCGCCTCTCCTCTAAGTCTCCAATAACGCTCAAGCAAAGATTCTTTTTTGGTTTGTTCCATTATTCACACCTTTCTCATTTGTTTTTGTTTGTTCTTTTGGTTTGCCTTGATTCATTGTTTGTATCAAGAGGCATTAATAGTTTAAGCACACACGAGAAAAGAAGACAAGAGTCCTTGTTTTCATGTGAAAAGAAGGCAGTTGCATGGGTAGCACAAGAGGAAATACGAGAGAAGAGGATCTGAAAAAGCCTAAGCTCTCTTACTTTGCACAAGTCACTCGGTTAATCTCTGTGTTCGTGGGATTCCTCTTCAGACTCTTCTTCGATCTCTTCTTCTTCTTCGGCAGCTTCTTCTCCTGCAGCTCTTGCTTCTTCTTCAGCTTTTCCTTTTCCAGGATAAGCCTCATCTAACCAAATCCTGAACTGTTCTTTGCTCTCAGGATCAGAAAAGACCCACTCACACAGTTGACTGACGACGGCGTTGAGATCGATGTTATGATCGTCGGCCAAATTCTTCAGAAACTGTTCCCACTTTGCAGGCAGAGATATCGGAGGCCCAACCATCTTACTCTTTCACCATCACCTTTTATCATTCAACCCATATTTAAGCTTCAGACGTACCTTTTGCCCGAAACGTGCCTGAAATTAAGCACGCGCTTCAGGCTAGCGAGCGTTTTCGCAGAATGAATCAGGCATTGACCTTGACCATGCGTTCGGATTTTTGTACTTGGCTGCTGGCGCTATATCTTCTGTCTGCTTTTCTTCTCCGACAAGGATTTTTTTCATTTTTGACAAGAGTTCTCTGTGAGTCTCCTCATCTCTGATGATGATTTCGAAAATGTCCTTTAGGTCTTCTAAGTCCACGTTGTAGATCTCGCGGATTACGTTTGTCATATATTGAGGTGTCTTCAACTGAACCAGAATATGATACTCTTCGCCAACGGTGCTCTCTAGGAGCATCAGCTTTTCAACCAACGAAGATATGTACTCTCTGGGTATTCTCTCTCTTCTGGCAATCTCACCTGCAAGACGCTCAATTATCGTCCAGGTTCCGCCAAAAAAGAGTTTTTTTTCTACTCCACACGCACTCTACAGTATTCACTTCACATTTGGGTGAAGGTTATAATCCTTGTTTGTTGTTACTACCTAATTCTAGGAAGGAAGATTTGTTTGAAACGATCTAGTAAAAAGCAGGCGAAAAGAGAACGCTTTTTGAAAAGAATGAAAAGTCGAGGAAAATGGAAACATGGAAAGAGTAACGTTGATAAAGTGAGGAGACTAAAAGAAGCGCAGGCTCTTCTAGCCAATGCATCTCCATAGGTGAAGGCGTCCGCAGCTTACGGAAGTATGCTTATTCTCTAGTCCCTTTCTCTTCGCTTGAACAAAGGAATGATGACATCGTCTGAACGCCTAGTCCGGCGTTTTTCGCGATATTTCTAAAGTCTATCTGCGTGGAATTAAGGCATCGTAGCTATTGCTTTCGCAAGCGTCTTCCAGGGCGCGTGGAAACACCAACGCTAAATACGATCGATCGAACCTGTTAAATCCTTGGAAGATAGCCACTATACGGAAGGCGAAATCATGGGCGATCACCGATGCGAGAATTGCGGGAAGATGTTCTACACCCGGTATGTGCAATACATAGGCAGGTGCTTATGTCCAGAATGTAGGAGCAAATCGGGAGCAGCCAAAAAAGAAAAGGAATACGGGGAAGCAAAAGAATACTGGGAAGCGAGGAAAAAGTAAGTGCGGGACTGTTGATTGCTTCTTCTGGCATAAAAGGGAGGAACGCAAGGGTATCTGCGACTAGACTTTTCCGAGCAGTTTCTGTTGATAATCTCTCCATCGAGTCTTAGCATAGTTGACTATTGTAGAATGACTTAAAAACGCGGAACAGATAATACTAGTAATAGGGTTGTAAGCTATGGTTCGGTGCTCATGTGGAACAGATAACTTGGAGAAGAAATTCTGCACGGATTGTGGTCAGCAATTACTGTATGATTGCGGAAAATGCAAGGGAGTTGTAGCTATAACGGAGAAATTCTGTGGAACATGTGGGACTAAGAACCCTCACCATGACGCTAAGGCCTATAGCGGCCGCACGCGCTAAGCAGATTCTTTCTCCTTGTGTTATTGCCCCACTCAAGCAGCTTTTCTTGGTAGTCGTGCCACTGCGTTCTTACGTAATGCCCTAGACTTTCTACATCGCTAACCCCCACGAAGCGTCCATCGACGTTGACCCCGACTGCTAGATTGACTCGAGACATCGTGGCTATAGTATGTCTGCGTGCTGAAAGCGAAATTTCAACTGATTCGTTGCTTAATAAGCTCAAAGGAGCGCGCGCTTGGCATAGACCCCAAAAGAATCTCGGGAATAGAAAAAAATAGTGACCTTGTTGGCTTATTTTAGTAATTCCAGGCTTTCTTCGAGACTCATTGCTAATTTGATTTCGCTCGTGTTCCAGGCCATCCATTTCACGATTTCTGGTTCCAATGAGAATTTTTGCAGAGCATCTGAGCTTGGGGATTTATACACCCAGATCAATAGATGTTCCGGAACTACAGTCCAAGCTCCAATCCTCTTGACTCCATGTTTCTTCTCCAGTCCGCCCAATTTGCCTGGTAATTCTAACGTCATTTTCTTCATTTTCTCATTGTTCAGCGGACAATTTTCTGCAGAATGTCTGGAAATTATCAGAAATATTGGCATACCAACACTCCTGAAAGTAAGAGTCTAGGAAAGTCGGATATAAGCTATTTGCATGCATAGACTCTAGTCTAAGCCTTTGAGGCATAGTTTAAAACGTGTTTACGCTCGTTATGTGCTAAAGCGCGTGCCATTACAAGGTTGATCGCACGCGCCAAATAGTCTTAAGTATTTCTATTTTGGACATAGACTTGTGATAAACATGACCGAGGTTCAGCGAATGCTAGTCACTTTTGATAAAGAGCAAATAGAAATAATTAGGTCGCTCAAAGGTTTCGGAACAGAAGACGCCGAGATAGTCCGGTCGATAGTCATGGCCTATCTGAGCGAACACAACTATATCAAGCAAGCGTCGATCGATCGCGATCGAGTGATCGAGGAGTCAGATAGAAAATACAAATCTGCCCGCGCTCGTGGCAACTACTGAAAAACGCGCTCTCTCTTCACTTGATAATTGCTGACAAAACTGGACGAGTGTGTGTTTTCAAATAGAAAAAAGGGTTAAAGGTTTCCGAATTCGAGTCTAGATGAATGCCAATACACCGATGCCAATCAACGCGAGCACTGCAACTATTACTACGAAGAATATCACTGCGATCATAGCTATTGCTAATGCCATTACCCATCCGCAGTCAAAGAAGTGTTTAATCAGGGCAAGCCAGACTACGAACATTATGACAGCTGCAACTAAGCCACCGATGAGGGTTCCGACGACTGCACCTATCACTGTTCCGAGAAGTACTATCCATATTGCATCAGTGAACTTCGCTTTTTCTTTTCCTACGAGTGCTCTTCCAGCTAACCAAAGTATAGGCGCGATGATTATGGTTCCAACGACGATCTGAATCAATAATGCAACAAGATCCATAGCAGTCTACCTTCAGTCAGTCACTTTGGTAGGTATTTTCTTTTAAATTTAGTGGGCATGGGTCTGGGTGTGGCGCACGCTGACTTCGTCTTCTGTGTATTCATCTTCAGCGAGTTGAACTGGAACTGTGTCTTATGTGTGGGGGCTTTTTCTCTTTTCCGGTGTCATCTCTCTTTCTCTCATGAACGCGTTTTCGGCAGCGGTAATTCCATCTGCTTTCAACATTCCTCCTCGCTGTTTATCATCATAAATGTCCCCAGTTTCTCTCTCCTTCTCTTGTTCAGCGCCGTCAGTGTCGATGTGCTCAGTCTTCTTTCTTTTGTTCTGCTCATGCAGTCACTCTAGGCAGTCAAAGAGACGCTGTGCAACCATAAAGAGCACATGCAACAGGTTTATTTTGGAAAAGATACTGTTGACATTTGAAGAGTGATGTGACAGAGCATGAGTAGTGAACAGAATCCACGTAAGAAAGCCATCGAGGGTGCTCGGCGCGACAAGGCGAAAGGTCATCAGACTGGAAGAAGTCGTGGTGGAAAGAAACAAAAGAGAAGATAAGATAGCAGCTTCGGCGCGCTATGATTCTTTGCCAGGATTTATTAATCCTTGAATGCAAAGGCAAATAATAGGTGGTGCGATGGCTTTCAACATTGATACGCCAACGCTTGAGCAAATTGTTCTCATAGTCTTGGCAATCGTTGCCCTGGTTGCAGCGGTCGCTTGGTTGAGTCGCCGTAGACGACAACGCTCTCGCACGCGTTGGATAACCGACAAATTAAGGTAGACAGAAAACAAGAATCAAGCTGATTGCATATACGAACCTAGTTTTTGAAGACCACAAAACGAAAGACATTCTCCATGTTATGCAGGTCTTGGGGCACAGCAGCATCAACAACACCCTAATTTACACCCACCTCGTCAACTTCAAAGAAGACGACTACACAGCAAGAGTCGCCCACTCAGAACAGGAAGTCTGTCAACTCATAGAAGCAGGATTCGAATTCGTCTGCGACTATGAAGACAAAGTCTTCCGAAAACGAAAGTGACCCTTACAAGACCTTTCATAAGGTATGGGGTGCGTCTGTAGCGGGCGGGGTGGGATTTGGACCCACGACCACCGACTTAGGAGGCCGGTGCTCTGTCCGTGGAAACTAGAATAACACCCACGACCACCAGAATACTCAAGTCTCCAATCCGTGCTGAGCTACCCGCCCAATACATTCAACAACTACCAAATATAGAAAACTTACTCCTACACCTAGAGGGAAAAGGAAGAAGCCAGAGCACAAGAACCGCTTATGAAAAGAACCTCAAAGCACTAGCAATCAGAGCAGACCTTAAAGACACCAAAGTCGTTGAGCTAGTCATAGCCCGATACAAGAAAAAGAACGGTAGACCCATAACCAACAACTACAAATCCAAACTATGCGACCATTACGCAACATACTGCAAATTCTACAAAATCGAATGGGAAAAGCCAATCTACACACCCGAACCCACAACCATACAACCACCAACACAGGAAAAGATTACAATGCGAATCTCATCCGCAAGACTAGAACTATCCATCAAACTGGACATATCAGCACAAACAGGACTCAGACCCGTTGAAATACAGGGAGACAAAGGCTTACAAGCCAACAACATACACCCAGACCAAAACACTATAACAGCAAGGATAACAAAAGGATGTAACCCACGCCCGCCCCTACCAATAACAAAAGAACTAACCGCAAGACTACTAGACTACATAACGAAACACAACATAAAACCCGACGAAATCCTCTTTACAGGAAAAGCAGAAAACTACGGCAAAGACTACCGAGTATTCCGAAACAGACTTGCCAAGAAACTCCAAGACCCCACACTCCGAACCATACGCCTCTACGACCTCAGACACGCATACGCAACCAAACAACTACGCAGAACACAAAACGCCGAAATCGTTAGACAACTAATGGGTCACAAAAAGCTAGACACCACGCAGAAATATCTACACCTACTCGCAGGAAACAATGGAGAATGGATAGTAGAAGGAACAACCGATAAAAAACGAGCCGAAGAACTACTAGCAAACGACTTCACATACCAACTAACAACACCAGACGGAACAATGCTATTCAAAAAACCAAAATAACCCCTTTTCTCTAGCTGTCAAGAACTAATTTTCCGAATGTTCCTAGCACTACAGGACAAAACTTCACCCCAACCAACTTCGGTCAGTTCTTCGAATTGAATCAAAAGACCTATTCCTGACTTTCCATACAGTATGGTCAAGGCGTTGATTAGGTGCGTGCACACGGTGTTCCTTTTTCTCTTGTAGCGATAGTCTTGACTGCCTTGATAGTCGCACTAATTATCTCCTACATCTATAATAATTGGGCCCTCTTTGGTGTCGCCGCATTACTGCTTATGATTTTTGCTCTATTGTTGAAAACCATTGTGGTCGTCGACAGTTTCAAACTAGGCAGACACAAATCGTAGCTAAGTTGACCAGTGGCGATTTCTTTCAGACGGAACAATGCTGTTCAAAAAACCAAAATAACCCCCTCTTTTTTTATCCATGTCGATTAATCGTCATAATCCGTACTCCTTCAGCGACTTGCGTCGCTTCACTCGTAGCAACACACAACCATCGATCTTATCATTTAAGGATAAAACTTTACCCAAACAACGTAAGAATAAATCTGTACACGGTGCTACACAAGAAAGGAAAGAGTGGACGCCTAGGGTTGTCTTGTTGAGACAGTGCTGAGTCGTTCTGCTTTTGTACGTTTTCTCAAATACAGATACAATGATGATGGAAGCAGAAGAACCGTCGCCCAGAAGACTAAGTCAAGCGAGAAGTTTAGTGCTTGGAAATTGAAGGGGTAAAAGGCTGGTTCGGGACCCGTGAGCCCGTGATAGTGTGTTTCTACTGCCCATGATAACGGCCAACCTCTGTTCACAGACCAAACCCACCAATGACCGAAGTTGTCAACGTAAGAATAGAAGTAAGTTGCGTAAGTCACCGCCAAGGAGAAAGCCACGCATAACGCAATCAAGACTAGATAACGATACACCGTTTTCATGCTTCTCCCCTTCAGACACAATAATGCGAGCATTAGGTCACTTATAATGCTAATCCTTGGAACATTTGAAAGGCAGTAAGCGATGGTCTCACAGATGATTCAACAGGCTCTACTGTTTGGCATGTTACTGAGAAACGAAAGAAAAGAGTGGATACCAAGAGTCGTGAAGCTCTAGGTTTCACGCCATACTAGCGCGCGCGCTCAGAGTAATAGACAACAAAGACATACCACCACCACACAAACGAAAACACAAATAACCCCTCTTTTCTTCAGTATCAGCATATCGTTCTAAACCCTCACTCGTGTCGATCGATCGGAAATGCTTAAGTATGAAACCACCGATTTCACCAGAGGGAACAAAATGAGAAAATGGACCATTACGATATTCGTGCTTATATTGGTTCTATTTCAAGTTGCTGTGACCATCGCAGATAAGCCGAACACAGAACCGAGCAAGATGCCGAGCACAACGCAGAGCACAGAGATAAATCAATCAATCGATCGATCCAAGTATTACGATGTTGTAATATGCCCGAGATCTGGACCTCCAATCATTTTCGTGTTCAAATACGGTGATCAGACACCTGACATCAACATCTACGAGTACTTGGAAGGCGATCTACTTCTGCCTCCGTCGAATTGGGGCAATTGCGCCCAAGCTTCTCCATAGTTGATCGATCGATTAATCGATCTAAACCGTCACTCGTGTCGCTACGCTCCACTCGTAACAGCACACAACAAAAACAATACAAAACACAAAACAGCAAACCCGCATCTACCAGACCCGCCGAACATTTACCAGACCCGCCGAACATTTACCAGACCCGCCGAACATTTACCAGACCCGACGAACACTCACCAGACGAACACTTATAGTAATCCTAACGGAAGACCCGCTAGGGCTTCCTTGTATCCTTAAAGGAAAGCATCATTAAGCTCAACGCTCAGCAGAAAATCCTCGAAGACATAAGGCTTTCCCCCATTCGCTCCATAAAGGGGAATGGTTGGAAAGCTTCAGCATCCTTCTATAAAGCCATATTGTCTTCTCGTCCACACCGACGATATTATGAAATGGGATGAGATACATGAAATGCACGAATGGAAACTGCGAATACAACCCTTCCTTAAACAGAGGAAAGGCTAACAGAACCAATGACCAAGAACGCTATGGAAGACTGCGCAGAAATAGAACTACCAAAACTCCTAAGAGGTGACAAGTCATGAGAGAAAAAACCACCAAAACACAGGGTATAACCACAAACAACACCGACCTAGACACCAAAAAAGCCCAAAACAAAACACAAATACTAAGCCCTATGACCGGTGCTCTGTCCGTGCTGAGCTTCGGTAGAGAGCGAATCAGACTCCCTCTACCCGCCCGTACTTTCCCGCCCACGATCTTCTCTTGCAAGCATAGTAGCGAAAATGCCAATTTTAACTTACTGCATGTTTCGTAAAAAAGCTTAAACTATCCAACAATGTCAACTGATATAACCAGTGCGGGGGTACCCGAGCCAGGTCTAAGTAGGGCCAAAAGAAAACCTAGGACAAGGGGGAGGACTTAAGATCCTCTGGCGAAGGCCTCCGTGGGTTCGAATCCCACCCCCCGCACCACCTATGGAAAAAATAGCGGGGGGTTTGTCCAGAAGGCCGTTTTCAATATTTTCGCTTTCTGAAGATTTTGTGGCCTTCGTAGTCGCAGACATACTCAAATCCTGCATCTATCAGGGCGCACACGTCAGTTTCGGTCTTGGCTACTTTTGAAACGTATTCCTGCTGGTCCTTGAAGAGTTCTTCGGCAAGTTGGACATACATGAGTGTGTTCTTGATGTTCTTGTGGCCAAGCGTCTGCATGACGTGCAGGATGTCTTTGGTGCGGTGATACTCCATCGTCCCTTTGAGGTGTCGTAGCGTGTGAAATGTTATTCTAAGCAGTCGTGGGTTTTTCAGTTTGTTTGCGGCTCGCCTGCGTTGGAGCATGAAGTGACCCCTGTGGTGCTCGAGAGGTTGTCCGGGTTTTGCGAAGACGTACTGTCCATATGTTAGTGGCAAAGATTCGAACATGGCTACCAGTTTTTGGCTGACGTGTGATATTCGTGGGTTGCTGTTTTTCTCAGGGGTGATTCTCACCGTCTTTGTTGCAGTGTCGACGTCGGTGCACTTGAGCTGCCACGCTTCTCCGCAGCGTATGCCCGTTTCTTTGAGCAGCTGGAGGAATGTTGCCATGCGTTTGCTGCATGCAGCGATTAGTTGGTCGACTTCTGTTTCTGTTGGAATGAAGGGGATTTTGCGGACGCCCTGGTATCGTGGTGGTTCCCACTTTCCACCTGTCATTCTGAGGAATGATGTGTAGGCGTCTACGGCGTTGGCTTTTCTGCCTGCACACCAGCATTGCTTTGCTATGGTGGCTTTTACCGAGTCTGGGTCGTAGAGGATTGCTCCGCGTTTTGTGAGAATTTTGAGAAGTTTGGATCTGCCCAGTATCGTGGCTTCGCTATAACCTGCCTTCTTCAGGTGCAAAATGTACTCAATGATCTTGCCGTTTGATTCAGTTGTTTGTAGAGTGCCCTCCCGCGAGGCCGTTTCTTGTCGGGCTACTTCGGTCAAGTTCATCGGCTCTCGTGTCGCGCGCGCGCTGAGAAAAGCCCTGGCAGAAAAGCTTGGAAGACCAGAAAGGAAACTGAAGTAGGAGATAGCGAGAGTGCGCAATACTGAGTCACGGACTTGGAGCTGCATGAATAACACAACCCATTGAAGAAAAAAAGGGGATTTGCGGGAGACATCGCCATTCGTCCTGGGTTCAAGTCCTATCGGCGGCGCCACAGAACGCAGATACTGGAGCCCTAGTATTCCCCCACTTCTTTTCCCACCTTGTGATAGAAGCCTTTTTCGCCGACCCTTTTAAAAAGAACCCCATCTTTCCAGCCGTAGCCTTCGCGAACATGGGTGGCGAGAACTTCTCCTATGAACCAAACATGGTCCCCGACCTCTGCAACCTGAACAACTTTGCACTCGAGGCTCACAGGGCTCTCCTCAATAAGAGGTACTCTCACCCTGCTTGCTGGAGTCGCTGTCAGTTTTGCCAGCTTGAACTTGTCCACGTCTCGTCCCGTGTTTTCCCCGCAAATCTTCACTGCTTCCATTAATCTCTCATCAACCACGTTGACAACATACGCCCTGCTCTTCTTAACCAGTTCATAAGAGAATCTTGAAGGCGCGATGCCTATGCCAACCAGCGTCGGTTTCCCAGAGAAATAGGCAAACATGCCTATGCTGATTATATTCTTCTTCTGGTCATGCTCACATGATACAAGGTACACAGGTCGAATTGGCAACTTTCTGAGACCTTCTTGAACTTCAGTCTCACTCTTCATAAGGCATCACATCCCTTAGCGTGTTGTTGCCTGAATTCTATATAAAGGGCTCTGGCTTTCAGTCTTCACATTTGATTACGGGAATCGACCTCGGAAGATGGGGAGATGCAGGAGACATCTCCACCTGTCCTGGATTCAAATCCGAGCGACCGTAACGCTGACGTTGGTGACGTCGGCGACTACCTAGAGGCGTGTATTCTACATATGTAGAATTATTTCTTGGGCGATTGTTAATCTGAGACTTGATTAAAGCACAGGCACTCTGTAAGTCCTTTTGAGCCAGTTTACAGTTTGCTTGGACTTCAGAAGATGGTGTTGTGGCGCCTCAGAATCAATTTAATGTCAAATCATCTTGGGAAAAAAGAACCGAACTTAAATCCCTTCATACTGACGTGATATCATCATAGGCGCCATGATTCTTGCGAATCGAGTATACGCCTGCACTAATTCCTTCTCAGAAACTTGTCGGAGAATGGTTGTACTTTTTTTAGACGCCTTTATTTCTTCTTATTTGCTTTTCCAGCGCATTGGGCACTGCAATATTTGCTTTTGTTATCTAATGTCGTAAAGACTTTTCCGCAAATTGAACATTTCTTTTGAATGATTCCCATTCAGTAGACCTCATCACTACAGTTACGATTCAACAAATATAAGATTGAACTATGCGTGTGGGATAAAACTTTGCCCTCGGCACCAATTCATCGTTTTGGATAAGCAGTGCGAATACACTATAAGCCGCGAAGTACCTATTATCGGAAATGCAACCTAATCAGCAGAGGAGCCAAATCAATCCTGGTATCCGCGTAAAAATCGTCTTGAAGCAGGACCAACGGAACGGCAAATTAACTGAGGGTATCGTCAAGAATATCCTCACCAACAGCTCAACTCACCCCCACGGAATCAAGGTACGACTGACAGACGGCAAAGTCGGCAGAGTACAATCAATAATAAAATAATAACGTGTGCTATGGTTGGTCGGTCCACAACAGAGAAGGCAATTTCATAATAACGCGCTTCGGATTCAGCATTTAGGCACATCTCCTAAAGGTGACTTGAAAAAGAAAAAAGAGGGGATTTCGCGGGAGACAGTGGCGACATCGCCACTCGGAGTAGGGTTCGAATCCCACCCCCCGCACCTTTATAAGCAAAAAGCCGGGGGGTTTGTCCGGCCGACGTTTCTAACACTTTCGCTTTCTGAAGAGTTTTGCTTCGTTGAAGTCGCACACGTATTCGAACCCTGCTTCTATCAGGGCGCAGGCGTCAGCTTCTTTTTTCGCGACTTTTGAGACGTATTCTTCTTGGTCTTTGAAGAGTTCTTCGGCAAGCTGGACGTACAACAGAGTGTTTTTGATGTTCTTGTGGCCTAAGACCTGCATAAAATGGAGAATGTCTTTGGCGCGCTCCCGCCTAGAAAACGCCTGACTGCTTAGCGCTCTAACGGTTCAATGAATAGAATTCGCATCCTTCACATTCATTCCAAGTGTCTCGTAAACGAACGCCATTATTTCTGAGTATTCTGCTACCTTGGTGATAGGTGTTGCTCCCGAGTGACCGCTCTTTGTTTCAACCCTCAATAGGGGCGAAGAGCCAGCTTCTTCGAGTTTTGCAGCAAACTTGAAAGCATGAGCTGGATGGACACGGTCGTCGTGTAAGCCTGTGAAGAGCATTACAGGTGGATACTTCCTTTCAACTACATTATGATAAGGTGAATATTCGGCCAGAAATTGCGCATCTTTGGGATCGTCAGGATTCCCTAGTTCAGGAACCCAAGCTTTTCCGATCAGAAGCTTGTGGAATCTAAGCATGTCCAAAACAGGATAACCAATTAGGGCTCCATCCAGCAGTTCAGGTCGCTGGGTCAAAGTCGCTCCTATTAGTAGCCCACCGTTGCTGATGCCGAAACCCACGGTTTTCGAACCTTTCTTCCTGAGAAACTCCAGAACAGCCGAGAAATCGTCGAAGACATTCTGCTTTTTCTCTCGCATACCTCCTCTGTGCCACTTTTCGCCAAATTCATTCCCGCCCCTGAGGTTGGCAACTATGAAGGTTCCGCCGTCTTCGATGTAAGGCATCACGTATGGGTAGAATTGGGGAGTCAGGGCGATGCTGAAGCCTCCGTAACCCCAAACCAACGCCTTTCTAAGGTTTTTGTTGCGTTTTCCAACCCGGAACATGTGAATGGGTGTTCCATCCATGGATTTAGCCCATAAATCATCAACTGCAAAATCGCCTCGGATTTCTTTGGAAGCCAAAACGGTTAGCTTCCCCTTTTCTAGGAGATAAATACGATAGGGAATCAGGAAAGATTCGTAGATGAACACGCACTCGTTGCCATTTGATTCGAGCGGACCGAGAAAGCCTGGTGGTTCTGGTTTAGTCTTCTTGACCCTTCTGCCGTCTAATGTGAAGGACTCAATGAGTGAAGAAGCATTAGCAAGATAGTTAGCAACTATCTTGTTCTCGGCAATCGCTGCGCCCTGCAATGGCTGAGGCTGTTCTGCAACGATTTCCTCAGCCTCTCCGTTCATATCCAAGGCTAGTATGCGTCCCATGCCTCCCTTGTCGAAAGAAGCCGCGAAGTATTCTCCGTTAACATAGTCTATTGGCCATGTTACGAAGTCGCCCTTGCCATACAGCAAAGTCCACGTTTCTGGGTTTTCGAGTTTTCCCGCATAAACGTCGCTTCTAGTCCATCCTTGGCTTACCGTCAAGAGGGCTCGCGAGGACTGCTGGCTTTTCTTCAATGAGATGAAGTGGGAGGTTGGGAGGCCTTTGCCAAAAACCATTTGGTCCTTACCAGCTTCCCGCAGAAAGATTCTTACGGCAGGGGGGTCGACGCCGTCAGGCGTCTTTTCTTTGGCGTAGAACCTTCCGTAAAAGTATCTTCCATCATTTAACATTATAGCATCATCGATCTGCCCCTTCAATTCGTCTGCTACTTCTCCGGTCTGCACGTTGACTATTCTGAAGATTCCTTCATCTGACCCTGCAAAAGAATACGACAAAGCAAGTCTGTCTCCTTCGTCAGAGACATTGAACCTTTGGATTACAACGTCTTTTCCAAGATCATTCGAACAAACCAGTCTCATCGTGCTGCCATCAGAATCTATTTTGTTGATTGTGAAATCTTCGATACTGCGCTGAAGTGCAAAATGCCCGTTTCTGCTCGTCTTGACTTGCAGCGTATACGGGATGGAATAGTAGCGCTGCATTCTGGGTATGAGCTCCACTGAAAGCTTTCTCAGTAGTTTTCTGCTAGCCTTGTCTCTTTTCGAAAACCACGCTTTCACCTTGGAGCTTTTGATGTTCTCCAACCACAAAAGCGAGTCAACACCTTCGGCCATTTGATCTTCCTTCTGCGAAATCACCCTACATCTAACTCGAATATAAAACTACAGTCTAACGCAAGTACTAGAATGAAAAGAGTGAGTCCACAGGAGACGTCTCCAACGTTGGCCGTGTCATAGTCAACACAGCAGCCTTTTGACTAGCAAATAGAAAAAAAGGGGGTTTGCGGGAGATTGCGGGGACATCGCCACTGTGGTGGGGGTTCGAATCCCACCCCCCGCACTTTGAGCGAACCTTCCGTTTCCACAGGTTCAGTGGAGTCTTCATTTCTTGGGGATAACCGAAAATCTATTTAGACGAAAATCTCGTCATGTGACAACAAGAGGAGTTGAGATGGCAAAGAAATTGTATCTGGATTCAGGTCAGCCAGTTGAAGTCAGGGTCGAAGACCTCTTAGGGAGGATGACGTTAAAGGAGAAGATTGGCCAGATGTCCGGCGCTTTCTTTGCAGATTTGGAGCAAGCGAAAGAGGACATCGTGAAACATTGCGTCGGCGCGGGAAATCCTCCACTATTCCTCATTCCTGACCCAGCAAGTATGGTAGAGTTCACAAATGCGATTCAGAAATTTGCCGTGGAAGAAACGCGTTTGGGAACACCAATTCTGATACACATCGATGCTGTTCATGGGCACGCCTATGTAAAAGGCTCGACGGTTTTCCCTCACAATCTCGCTCTAGCAGCCACTTGGGACCCAAGCCTCGCAGCCGAAGTCGCTTCCGCAACGGCAAAGGAGGTGAGAGCTACGGGTATACACCAAAATTTCAGCCCAGTCTGTGACATCGCGCGAGAACCAAGATGGGGCAGAACCTTCGAAACGTTCGGCGAAAGCCCTCACCTATGTTCAGTAATGTCAGCGGCCAAAGTCCACGGCTATCAAGGAAACGACAGACCGAACGTACCCGAAGACCGTGTAATAGCCACAGCCAAACATTTCCCGGCGTACAGTTGCCCAGAAAGAGGCGAGGATGCCTCTCCCGTCGACATCTCTGATTACACTCTCAGGACGATCCATCTTCCATCCTTTCAGGCAGCCATAGAAGCCGGGTCTTGGGGAATTATGCCATGCTACAACGAGATCAATGGAAAACCGGTTCACGGATCAAAAGAGTATCTTACAAATCTCCTTAGGAAAGAATTAGGGTTCAAGGGCATAATAGTCTCCGATGCACAAGGCATAGAAATGCTGCACACGTATCACCACACTGCCGAAACCTACGAAGAAGCGGTTAGACAAGCAGTTGAAGCCGGTATCGACATGAACATTTTCACTGCTTCCGACTTTGCACCAACGCTACTGAAACTCGTTGAAAGGAACGAAATCTCCGAAGAAAGAATAGACGAATCAGTGCGACGAATACTAGAAATCAAGTTCCGTCTAGGGCTCTTCGAGAACCCCTACATCAACCCCGAGACCGCTCCATCGTTGCTCGGCTGCAAAGAGCATAGGAGGATTTCCCTCCTGGCAGCTCGTAAGTCGATGACACTCCTCAAGAACAACGGTAACCTCCTTCCCTTACCCAAAAACATTAAAACCGTTCTAGTAACGGGTCCCAATGCTGACAGCGTTGAAAACCAATTCGGCGGGTGGAGCAATGCAATCCCGCCGTCGCCACCCGCCACCACCATCTTGGAGGGAATCAGGAGAAAAGTATCACCAAAGACCAAAGTTCTGTACACCAAAGGCTCAGGAATAACCGAACCTGAAAACATCGAGGAAGCCACAGAGCTAGCCAAGAAATCCGATATTGCCATAGTCGTCGTCGGTGAACCCGCATACATACACGAGTTCTGGACACTTCAAGACCTCGTAAGTATGATACCTGGTCAAGAAAAAGAGATTTTTCTCAAAGACGATTCAGAATCCTCAGAACAAAGACTGCTACCTCGACTTGAGCAATTCCCGTGCCGAACGATGCTTGACTTGCCAGTAGCTCAGCTCAACCTGATAAAGGCTGTACACCAGACGAGAACCCCAACAGTGGTGGTTCTGATAACAGGCAGACCTTTGACGATAAAATGGGTGGCTGAAAACATTCCGGCAATCTTAATGGCCTACTTGCCCGGAACAGAAGGAGGAAAAGCCGTAGCTGATGTACTCTTCGGAGATTACAACCCGGGCGGAAAACTGCCGATCTCAATGGCCCGTTCGATCGGTCAACTTCCAGTCCGACACAACTACAAGCCTCCTCCATTCGCTGACATGCATCCGCCTGCCCACGCCCCGTTGTTTGATTTCGGGTTTGGACTCAGCTACACAAGTTTCGCATACAGTGATCTGGAGGTTTCACCAAAGAAAGTCGGTCCTTCAGGGGAGGTTAGGGTAAACGTGACTGTCAAGAACGTCGGTCACCGCGAGGGCGACGAGGTAGTCCAATTATACGTCAACGACGTATATAGCTCAAGGGTCACTTCGACTAAAGAACTCAGAGGATTCAGAAGGATAACACTCAAGCCGGACGAAAGCAGAAGAATCGTATTCATGCTTGAGATCAAGGATTTAGGCGTTCTTCAAGACAATGGAGAATTTGTTGCAGAGCACGGAATTTTCAAAGTAATGGTAGGCAATCTCAAAGACAGCTTCGAAGTCCTTACGCATGTCAGTTGAGCAGGGAAAAAGAGGAAATTAACGGGAGATATCTCTATTTGGCACTTCCCACTAGCCCTAGAGTGTTTTCCGGATCTCTTCGAGATTCTTTGTTGCCACGGGTTCGTTTGATAGAAATTCTTTCAGCTTTCCGCACGGATAATCGTCGCAGTGTGCACAAGTTTTCACTTTCTTGTCTTCAGCGCAGGGGCGTATTTTGCAGATCTTACGGCACCATCCTGAAAGGGTGTCAGAAGTGCATCCGTTACAGTTGATGTCTTCTGGTTTGAACTCGACGTTGAGTCCTTCTGTCCATTGTTTTGCTATCTCCTTTTTTCGTTCAAAATCCTTCGTTTGAGTGGCTTTAAACGTTCTACATTCGCTGCAGTCCAATCCGCAGTAAGCGATCATTTCAGACATGTCTTCATCCTCTCCTCCTCTTGATCAATTCTATCGATCAAATAGTTGCAGCCCGCGAGATAAGCGTTCTACAGTCATCTGACGCCTACGTCAATACTTGTGACGGATGTTTCTTCCTTGGAAAGTGTTTCCGCGTGCGCAGCCCTAGTTTCACAACAGAAAGCATCAGAGGAACTTCCATTAGAGGCCCGATGACCGTGGCTAGAGCTGCTCCTGAACCAATGCCGTAGAGAGTTGTGGCGACAGCTATGGCGACTTCGAAGTGACTGCTGCTTCCTATGAGTGTGGTGTCGATTGCGGTTTCGTACGCCCAACCTGCAAGATATCCGAGCAGATACGTCCAAGTGATCATTATCGCGTAATGAATCAGGTTTGGCGCCGCGAGATAAGCAACCAGAAGAGGATCGTTGAGAATAGTCTGTCCTTCGAAGGAAAAGAGAACTATCAATGTTGTTAGCAAGGCTATGACGGAGACTTTTCCGATTGCTGGTTGATACTTGTGTTCAAACCATTCTTCTCCTTTGCTTTTTATCATGTACTTCCTGGAAATGGCACCTGCTGCAACAGGAATCGCTATGAAAACTAAAACACTTATCCCGATTAGGTCCCACGGAACTGGAATACTGCTGACTCCTAGGTAGAGAGCTGCGAGGGGAGCATAAAGCAGCAGCATCAATAGAGCGTTGATTGAAGTGTTTATCAGTCCTTGAGCCATGTCCCCTTTTGCAAGAAACATCCACCACATGACCATTGCCGTGCATGGTGAAAGCCCGAGCAATATTACGCCTGCGATGTATTGGGGGTTTCCGGCCAGAACTGTGTTCGCCAGAAGAGTCATCAATGGTGGGGCTATGACCCAGTTGGCGATTATCGTAACCAGCAACGGCTTGGGTCGGTTCGCTGCTTTCCTTATGTCGCTGAACCTTATTCCTAGGACAGTGGGATACATCATGAAGAAAAGAAGAATGCCTATCGGAATTGACAACTGTCTAAACTTGAGGGAATCCATGAATTGTCCAAACTCTGGCAGGAATCTTCCAACCAGCAAACCTAGGACGATGCATATAGCTATCCAAAGCGTCAGGTACTTTTCAAAAACTCCCAAACTCTGTTCTTTCTTTGAGTGCGATTGAGTAGATTCCATGGTTTCACTTTGCCAGAGCAAGTGGTGGAAAGAAGGACATATGCAGATATGTAAATATGTGGTTTTCATTTTTCCTTACCGAACGTCAGACTTGAGAATCCTCTCCACAAACCTGGCGTCAGCTATTTTGCAGAAAACCCATTCTCCTTTTCGAAGTTCGTCAAACAATCCGGCCTCCTCCAATATTCTCAGGTGATGAGAGGGCCGTGGGTTGCGTCAAATCCAAGGTTATCGTCATCTCACAAACACACATCTCGCGTATCCTCAGTAAGCCCAAGATCCTTAACCTGGCCTCGTAGCGCGCATGTGTGTTCCCAAATTCGTCTGCCAGATCTCATGGTGACGGTTTTGTCTCCTGGATCATATTTGGATCCAAATAGAGGGCCTAGGTAGGCTTTGCACGCACGCAAACCCCGGCCAAAACCTCACGAAAACCATCAAAAACATCGTGCTCCCCTTGAATTTAGGAACAGGCATGCGCGCTAACGATTTAAGCGCTTTTCAGCTGCCGATCTGGACATAGTGCAATCATATTGAAAAGTTGACAACATATCCAAATATGTTATTTGTGTCCTCGGTGGAAGTTCAGATCCGCCGTTCACCAGTTCTCACTTCATCAGACCTCGCGGTCCACCGATAAAACGTGAAGCAAACGTTAAATTTGTTGTTTAGATGAGACGTAGGCTGTGAGGGTGCGGGAATGAGAGAAGTAAGCATGTTGACTAGACTTGAGAGAAAAGAGATCGGCGATGAGGAACTTGCTGAAGAGGCAGCAAAGAGCAAGGACTCGTTGAGAGAGCTTCTTGATGGAATTTCCTCGGCAAATCCAAGAGTGAGATTCAGGTCTGCAAAGATCCTGAGAATGATAAGTGAAAGAAATCCCAAGATGCTGTATTCAAGCTGGAGGTTCTTTGTGAGGCTCCTTGACAGTGAGAACAATATACTCAAATGGAATGCAATGGACATAATTACCAACTTGACAAGGGTGGATTCCGGCAGCAAGTTTGACAAGTTGTTCAGGAAGTTCTACGGTACTCTGCTTTGTGAAGGAAGCCTGATCACTGCCGGACACGTTGTCAGCGGCTCGAGCGTAATTGTCAAAGCTCACCCAGAACTTCAGGATAAGATAACGAAAGAGCTTTTGAAGGTTGGGAAGATTCCTTTACCTACAGAAGAGTGTAGGAACATTCTCATCGGCCACACCATCAAGGCTTTTGATGCTTATCTGGATCACGTCAAAGATAAGAATGAAATTGCATCGTTTGTGAAAAGGCAATTGAACAATTCCAGAAGAGCTACCAGAGCCAAGGCTGAAAAACTGCTGAGAAAGTTAGAAAAGTGACAGGTCGTCGGTGCGTGCATCATGGAAAATTGTCTGTCGAGGCACTCACTTCTCTTTCCATCTGGTCACTAGCGCGCCTACGATTATGAAGCCGACTGCAAGTGCCGCGACTATGGCCATGTTCGTGTACACTCCCTCAGGGTATTTGTAGATCATTGCGTATCTGAGCCCGTCAGCGAAGTAGGTTAGCGGAAGTGCCTTCGCAATGGTCTGTATGTAGCTTGGCATGAACTCCATTGGGAAGTATGCTCCAGACAGAAACATCATTGGGAATGCTATGGCGTTTCCCACAGCCGACGCTGCTTCAACGTCTTTGATTAGACCGGATAAGAGCATTCCGATACCTGAGAACATTACTGATCCAAGGAAAATTAGGATCAAGGAGAGCGCGTCTGGTATGATTCGAACGTTGAAGATCAGCCAGCCGAGTGCGATCATGATTGCCGTTAACATCAGATTTAGGAGAGTCTGACTGAGGACGTTTCCGACTATCCAGTCCATCTTGGTTAGTGGAGTTATTGACAATCGCTTTATGATTCCACGCCTTTTGAATTCCGTCGTAGTGGCTGACAATGCGATTATGCCGTTGGTCATTATGAAAGCTGCCGTGATGCCTGGAACGTAGAAATCTACCGTTGAGAAGCGCGTGGCTGTCACAGGCTTTTCGTCGAATTGAACTACGTTCTCAGCTCCTATCATCTGATAGTTGAAGGCACTGGCCACGCTCATTAGGACATTTTTTATCACAGATCCAGATTGATCTGAAGCGTCAAGCATGATGGTTAACGATGCATTGCCGCCAGGTAAGTCCTCATAGAATTTTTTCATTTGGGCTAGCCCCTGTTCAAGAAGCATCCTCTCTGTCGCGGTCATGTTCTGTGTGTAAAACTGGAATGTCGTGTTGAGGGTGCTGTAGGATATCCCGACCTTGATCTTCAGAGTGCCGTTAACCAGTTGGTTCTGAAAGTCTTTGGGGATTATGAGGATGCGAATGTTTCCTCCCAATGGGCCGAGAGAATCTCTGGCGTAGGATGAGGCATTAGAATCTGGCGGGACATCTTTTATGTTGAAGAGTTTTGTGCCGTTCAAGGCCTCGATGTAAGCTGTCGACAGATCACTGGGTTTTCCGTCAGACGCCGTTCTGTCAAGGTTTTGTATGAAAATGTTTGAACTCGAGGAACCTCCGACTCCCGAAAAGATCATTCCAAACACCAGCAACAGCAGTACTGGGAAAAGTATGCTGAAGAAGAGGCCTGATCGGCTTCTCATCCAGTTCCTCGTGACGGCTTTGAATATGGTCAGGGCTCTCACTGCTTCAATTCACCCTCCTCCGAAATTCGTCCTCCAACCACTTTGAGAAACACGTCGTCTATAGTCGGCGTTTGGATTTCTATCTCGTTGTTGATCTTCATCTCAGTCAAGGTAGCGATGACTTGCCACAATTCGTTGACATTATCTATTTTCACTAATACGTCTCCATTGTTGTTCAAAGTGATCTGATCATAGCTTTTTTGGAGGATATCTGCCAGTCTCTTGTCTCCTTTTCTGATTACGAGAGCCTTCAGTCCACCGTGTTGTGATATCAACTCTTGTGGGGGTCCGATAACTACGATTTTTCCCTTGTCTATTATGGCAATCCTATCGGCAAGCACTTGGGCTTCCTCCATGTAATGAGTTGTGAGAAAAACGGTTTTGTCCAGTTTCTTCAAGTTCTCGATAACGGACCAAACTTCTCTTCTTGCCTTGGGATCAAGGCCTGTCGTTGGCTCATCCAAGAACACCATTTGTGGATCACTAATCAGAGCAGCTGCAACTCCAACCCTCTGTTTTAAACCACCTGAAAGATTTTCAAATCTCTCATTAGTCTTCTCTTGCAGGTCAAGCATGTTTATGACCTCATTGATGTCAAGATGTTTCTCATACATGTCTCCGATGAGGTCTATGTTTTCCTTGACTGTGAGTTTGTCTAAGGCGCTGAACTCCTGAGGCAAGGCACCTATTCTTCTCTTGATCTCTTTGACTTGGCTATTTTCGGCAATGTCGTATCCAAAGACTTTAGCGGTTCCGCTCGTGAGAGGCTTGATACACTCGAGAATCTCAACCGTGGTGGTCTTTCCCGCGCCGTTAGGACCTAGGAAGGCAAAGACCTCTCCTTCATAAACCTCGAAAGAAATGCCGTCAACAGCCCTCAGTTTTCCATACTGCTTGACAAGCGAATCCACTTCTACAACGGCCTTAGCCATTTTTCCCCCATCCGGAAGGTGAAAGAACGGCTGGCCTCAAATTTAAGATTTATGTGCAGTGGAGATCAGAATCTCACCATCGCGATTCTACAGAATGGGCGGGGGTGCAATCACGCCTTGGTCACCACAGACCCGTTCAAAGAGCCTCGAAATGGCAGCAGGCGCTATTCTTATAAGAAGTGCGTCTCGTGTGTGTTGAGCGAGGGTCTAGTATGGGACGTGAGTACGGAATGATAAAGTCGATGGGAGGGTGTGTCAGGCGTTTTGCTGGCGAAGCAACAGAGAGGAAGGTTATGGAAGGTAGCGAGAAAATATCTCCAAAAACCGGCAAGACAGAGATAGCGAAGTGGGTCAAGGGCGCGATGGAACGATTAGATGCTCTCGTGGACGAGGGAACGAGATTTCAAATCATGGAAAACTGCGGTCACAATTGTGCTTACGTGAACCTAAGGGTTATAGAAAGGGCTAGAGCGAGACGCAGGAAGTACAAGAGCATCGACGAGTTTCTTGAGGCTGAGCAACAAAGCCCAATGCGAGGAACCAAGCTTTTAAGAGAAGGAAATGTGCTATACCAGTCCTATACGCCAAGTTCATACGCCAAATCGTTGAGGTGCTACTGCGGTTTGCTGAGAGGATTGCCGGCTGACGAGACTATTTCCCGAACCTACTGTCACTGCTCAAAGGGGTTTGTCAAGAAATTCTGGGAAGGCGCTCTCGAAAAACCCGTGAAAGTTGACCTCATACAATCAGCTGTCTCTGGAGCCAGCGAATGCAAGTTTGCGATTCACCTGTGACCTTGCTGCAAGAATCAGCAGAAAAAATCGAGGAGTCAGTAAACTGAAAAATGAGCGGCAAAACTCATTTTGCAGTTACGGACATTGCACTGGTAGGCGTCTTCTGCGCCCTTTGGGTAGTTCTGAACTTGACGTTGGGTCCGTTGAGTTTTCGCTTGCTGGGCGGCGTTCCAGTGCTTCATGATTTCGCGGTTTTCTTCACACTCTTGCTTGCTACATGGGCGACCGGCAAGTATGGCGTGAGCTCCTTGGTTGGAATCATAGGCTCGGCCGTGACAATGCTTCTGACTCCTACTCCTCTACCAATGATCGGTTTCGCAGCTTCGGCAGTACTGTTTGACGTCTTAATGTCCGTTAATCATCACAAGTTCCACAACACAAAGTACAATCTGGCAGTCGCCGCTTTTGCGACAGTACTGTCTGCCTATTTTGCAGGTGTTGTCATCGGGTCTTTCTTCATGACCAATACACTGCAATGGGCGCTCACAGTCTGGGGGGGATTACATCTAATCGGCGGAATCATAACCGTAGCAATAACTCTGCCGATCATAGCATCTTTGGAAAAGGCGAACGTGAGAAAAGTGAAGCGTGAATGAATGATTCAAGGTTCTACCCAGTAGACCCGGCCACCCGAGTCCTTGGCTGCTTTCAAAATTCCTCTTTTCACCCTCAGAGCAAGCATCCTCGCGATCTTATCCTCCTTGCCCTCTGCCGAAATCCCTTTGGCCTCGAAAGCTCTGGCAACGTCTTCTTTCGTTCTCTTGTTCGGGAGTTTGAAGAATCCTTCTTGGACTAGACTCTTCATTGCGAGGTGCGCTTGCCCGCCCCAAGTTTGGGGTTCGTTACCTCGTGCACGTTTTTTCTTTTGTGTCTTTGCAGTGGACGCGAATTCTTCCTTCAGGTCTTCAAAATCGCTTCCGGCGATCTCGATGTTATTGATGTCTCCTTCTCCGAGGCCCCTCTTCACAAACTCCCGTATCACTGTCATCTTCTCAGGCTTCAGCCCGGCAAGTATAGCCCCAACCGTGTCCACAGCAACGGCGTCTCTTCCAACAACGAGGGTGTTCGTCCTCACTTTTCTTTCAGCGTCGTCCTCTCCAGCGCGAAGCGGAGCACCGAACCCGCCGAACAGGTATGTGCCATCCATCACGGCTAGGTCCACCCCGCCCACCGTCTCATAAATGTCAGCGAGGAGCGTGTCTAGCTTCCTGTGGAACTTTGCTTTCTTTGTGTCCGGAACTAAGCCGAAGAGATTCTTCAAGACACTTCCTTTCTCGTACCCGCGCAAGACGTGTGTGCTGACGAGGACGTTGGGCTTGAAGAGTATGTGTGAAAGGCGTATCTCGTCGCCGGCAAGTTTGAGCTTCTTGGTTTGAGTGTCATCTGAGAGACTGAAAGGAGTGACTCGGTCTGTGAAAAGTTCCTTCCAGAGTTGAAGCCTCTCCAAGGCCTTTCCTCTGTAATTGTCTGATTCGGCCAGAAAGATTCTTGGGGCTTTGTTGAAACTCTTTATGATGGCGTCAACTACGCTGACGGTTGTGTGATTTTCAGCGTTAGGGTCGAAGACTCCTACTTTGATGACGACAGACCTTTTGATTGTGTTTATGTCGTCTGGTTTTCCGATGAGCTTGAGTGCCCTTTCGAGAGAGTTGCCAACGTCTTTTTCAAATCTGACCACAGCAACTTTGGAGCCCATAGTCGCACCGCGTCTTCTCACCTTATCTGGTCAGGCTGAGATAACCGTTTCTGAAGCGCAGACTTGCCCGTCAAGGATGGTTGTGAGAAATTTATTAAGATGTGTGCGCAAGATCGTAGGTGATTGTTTCTCAAGGTGCCAATCACCAAATGCCAGAGTTACACCCGGTCGGAAAAAAATCAGACTTTGACACAGAACCCGAAGAAGTAGTGAAATCGCTGGGTTCAGACCTGAACGCCGGATTGAAATCGTCTGAGGTTGAGAATCGACTCAAGCAGTATGGCCACAACGAAGTTCTCGAAAAAGAGACGAGTCCAATCGTCAGGTTTGCAACGAAGTTCTGGGGGCTTACCGCGTGGATGTTGGAGATCATAATCGTTCTTTCATGGTTCCTGCAGAGGTACGCGGACCTTTACATAGTGACTGGGCTGCTTGTCTTTAACTCGATACTGGGTTTCTTTGAAGAGCAGAAAGCATCAAACGCGGTTGAGGCTCTGAAAGAAAAGCTCCGGGTCAACGCAAGGGTTCTCAGAGACGGTGCATGGAAAACGGTGCCCGCTAGAGAGTTGGTGCCCGGTGACATCGTCAGAACTAGATCTGGAGATTTCGTCCCTGCTGACCTGAAGATAGTGAAAGGAGACCTAGGAGTCGATCAATCAGCATTGACCGGAGAATCGATGGAAGTGGAAAAGAAGCCTGATGATGTGCTTTACTCTGGCTCCGTCGTGAGGAGGGGAGGATCAAACGGCGTCGTCATTTCAACAGGCACAAGGACCTATTTCGGAAAAACAGTGCAGCTCGTTCAGCTGGCCAAGCCGAAACTGCACATCGAAAACGTTGTCTCGAACGTTGTTAGATGGCTATTGGTCATCGTTGTCGCATTGATTATCGTGGCCGCTGGTGTGTCAGTGCTCAGGGGGACCAATCTGTTGGATTTGTTGCCCATAGTTTTGGTTCTTCTATTGTCTGCGATACCTGTTGCTCTACCTGCAATGTTCACGATCAGCATGGCGACCGGGTCTATGGAATTGGCCAAGAAAGGAGTGCTGGTCACGAGGCTGAGCGCTTCAGAAGACGCGGCCACCATGAACGTTCTTTGTGCCGACAAGACCGGGACTATAACGTTGAACAGGCTCTCAATAGCAAGGGTCTTGCCTCTGAACGGGTTCAGCGAAAGAGAAGTCATTTTTTACGGAACTTTGGCCTCGCAGGAAGCGAATCAGGACCCCATAGACCAGGCTTTCATAGCAATGGCCAAACAGGCAAATCTGATGGACGACTCATTCACACAAAAAGACTTCGTTCCCTTCGACCCGAAAACACGCAGAACTGAAGCCATCGTGCAGAAGAACGGCCGTGATTTCGGGGTGATGAAGGGAGCGGTCAGAGTTGTCGCCCAAGCGTGCGGGCTTGATGAAGGCGGGATAGAGGAGTTGGAGCGGCGAGTCGAGGAATTCGCCGCGAAAGGATATAGAACCTTGGCGGTGGGCAAGACTTGCGATCACAGCCAGTCTAGGCTCGTCGGCTTGGTGACGCTGTATGACGCGCCTAGACCTGATTCGAAACAGCTGATACAAGAGCTGAAAGAGTTAGGCGTCTCAGTCAAGATGCTGACCGGCGACGCACTACCGATCGCAAAGGAGATCGCCAAGGATGTTGGTCTGAGAGGAAACATCATCAAAATATCAGACCTGAAGGAGTTTATCAACGACAACCCAATAGGAGCGGTAGAAGCGGCGGAGGAAAGCGACGGATTCGCCGAGGTATACCCTGAAGACAAGTACATCATCGTCAAAAGTCTTCAAGCCCAAAAGCACGTGGTAGGCATGACTGGTGATGGGGTAAACGACGCACCGGCATTACGGCAATCGGAGGTAGGCATAGCTGTTCGCAGTGCAACTGATGTGGCTAAGGGCGCAGCCAGTGTGATATTGACCAGTGAGGGGCTGACGAGCATCGTTGACTTGGTAAAGAATGGAAGGGTCATATACGAAAGAATCTCCGCATGGATACTCAGCAAGATAACCAGAACCCTCCAAATCGCTTCTTTCGTCGTGCTTTCCTTTCTTTTGACGGGTAATTACGTTGTTTCCGCGTTCGCCATAATCCTGTATTTCTTCATGACGGATTTTGTGAAGATAGCCCTGTCCACTGACAATCTGAGATGGTCCAGAAATCCTGACACTTGGAACATCACAGGCTTGGTGAAGATATCCATGTTTCTCAGTCTGCTCGTGATCGCAGAGTCATTTGGTCTGTTGTATGTCGGGTCAAACATTTTTCACCTTACTGCAGCGGACCGAACTCTCGATACATTCACTTTCGAGATACTGTTCTACTCCGCCATGTTCCTGATATTCAATGTCAGAGAAAGAGGTCATTTCTGGAATTCTAGACCGAGCAGGATTTTGCTTGGGGCGATGGTGCTCAGCATCACGGCTGCAGTTGCGGTAACGACGTTCGGAATACCAGGTCTCGAACCCATACCTCTGAGTGAGACGCTTTTCGTGTTGTCTTGTTCTGCAACGTTTTCGCTGATAGTCAATGATCTCGTCAAGTTCTTCCTGGTTAAGAAAACTAGGATAAAATGGTGACCGAGGTTCTAATGATGAGTGAAAAAGGCAGCCACATTTGTCCTGTGGGGCTTTCATGTTGAGCAACTCTATCCGAAAATGGCTTGATCCACCAAACAGGGTCTTAGACAAACTTGGTGTTAGAGCGGATGATGTCGTGATAGATTTTGGATGCGGTCCGGGGTTCTACACTATACCTTTGACCAAAATGGTCGGGCGAGTCATTGCCATTGACTCTCAGACCGGAATGCTTGAGAAAGCGTCAAGATATGCAGCAAAGAACAACGTGAAGGTTGAATTCTACCAAAACGACGGAAAAAGCATCCCGCTCCCTGATTCCATTGCAGACCTGATATTCCTGAGGCGAGTCTTCCACGAATTGGATGACAAGCAAGCAGTTCTGAAAGAGCTTACGAGACTATTGAAGCGAAACGGGAGGCTTGCGATAATGGAGAAGACGAAAAAGAGTCTCACTCCTGTGGGACCGCCCAAAATGGAAGTCTCGGAGATAGTAGATGTAATGAAGAATGTGGGACTCGTAGTCTCTGATAAGATTGAGGTAAGAAATGAAACCATAGTCATAGGTAAACATTAACCGAAAATCTTTGGCTGGCTGTCCTTTATATTGAACACAAGTCTTTCTCAACAATTGTGGCGCAAAGTTCTGACATACTATCGAAAATCGAGCCTGACCTTAGTGGTGCGGTCGCCGGGATTTGAACCCGGGTCGTCGGCTTGGGAAGCCGATGTCCTAGCCAAGCTAGACTACGACCGCTGTTTCACATGTGACCATCGTCGGCTGAAGATTACAAGCAAACGTTTTATGCCAGTGAAAATAAATGTGCAGGCTTTATTTGGATTTTGTTAGGTGTACTCCTGTGATCAGCACATACGGGCTGAGGGACGGTGGTTCTGCTTCTTCCCACCAGTGCACATGCTGTCTCTCTTTGGATGCCGCGGCAATGTTGCTCAGTAGGCTTTGAGCGTTGTCACTTATACGCAAGTCTTTAAGCGACTGCCTTATTTCGCCGTTCTGGACGAGAAAGATGCCATCTCTTGGGATCGTTGAGAAGTCTCCTTTGGCAGAATTCTGATAACGCGTGTACCAAGTGTTCGTCAAGTACAGCCCTCTCTTCATGTCTTCAAGAAGTTCATCCTTGCTCCTGTCTCCGCTGTCCATCTCCGCGTTCCAAGGGGTTGGCACAACTAGCCCCGCATTGCCCGTGGTTTTAGTCTTGAACGCTTTGGCCGTTGAAGTGTTGTGCAGATAAGTTCTGAGCACGCCGTGATCAATAAAGACGTTCTCCTTCGTTGGCACCCCCTCTTCATCGAACACTCGGCTGTTCAATGAATAGGCAGCTGGATTGTCCTTGATGGTGACGATTTCAGGCGCGACCTTCCGGCTGAGCTTGTTGATGAAAATGGACGTTTGCGTCATGATGCTGAACGCTGAAACCATTGGAGCCCAAATACCGAGCAGAGAGCCGAAGATCAAGGGATCAAATATGACGTCATAAACACCTTCATCGCCGGCTTTGGGATTCCTAGCCAAGCGTGCAATCTCTCCAGCCTTGGTTCCAGCTCTCGCAGGTTCAAAGTCTTTCAATGTGGAGCTGCATTCAACACCGTGTCCAGAGGCTTCTCTTTGAGAGAACGCTCTTATTGAAAGCTCAACGGCAGACCGTGCGTCAACGCCGGCAGGCCCTTCAGAAGACACCAGATAAACATCCTCGAACTTTGTGAAAAGTATGCCGCCGCTGTCAATCTTCGACCCGGCTTGCTTTCTAGCAGCCTCAACCGCGTCAAAAACATAGTCTGTCAGATTCTTGACTTCGCGAAGCCTCTTGTCAGCTTTGCTTCTAGCGTAGCTGAACCTGCCTTTGGCGAAGCCTCCGAACATGGGGTTCGCTTTTGAAACCTTGGCTAATTCAAAAAGTTTTCTGAGCGTTGCCTCGATCTTTTGGAAATTGTTGATTCTTGTCACTACTAGTCGCTTCTTCCACGCCAAAGCTACGTCTGTCACGTACTGATTCCACGCAAGAGTGGTGTCCACTTCATTGTTGCTGAAGCGCACCTGCCGATATCTGCCGAGAGTGGTCTCAGCAATAACCTCGTCGGCGCCTAACCCTTTTGCTTTCTTGACGATCTCTTCAGTTCTGACCAACAAGTCGCTCATTTCACGTACACTCCTCTGAGCCTTATACATGGCCCACCAACAAACACGGGGACTCCTTGGCTCGGATCGCCCTTTCCACACGTTGCCGCGTCAAACTCAACCTTCTTAGAAATGGCATCCACAGCCGTCCAAAACTTCAGCGTGGTTGTCTCAATCACCGGCCTCGCAACAGGTTCCCTCAACTGTCCTTCCTCTATCACGTAAGCCTCTCTGCCCACGTATCGTTGATTGAAACGCTTGTCATCTATATTCCACTCGGTGAAAGACTTCATGTAAACACCATGTTTGACATCCTCAATCAACTCTTCCTCAGTCAGGTCACCCGGAAGAACGAAAGTGTTTGCCATGCGAACTATCGCTTCTCGATTGTAGTTAATTGACCTCGAAGAACCATTACTCCTTGCGCCAAGCTTGGCCGCTGATTCCCTGTTGTGCAGGAACTCGTTTATCAAACCGTTCTTGTACAGAAACCGCCGCCGCGCCTTAACCCCCTCATCGTCAAAAGCATAATGCCCGTAACTGTGCTCCAATGTAGGATCATCGACAATCGTGACAACGTCGTTGCCGATTCTTGTGCCAATCCAAAAAGGTCCACCCTCAAATATGAACGATCTTCCAGCCTGGCTCATCTCCCTCCCCAGTATGCGGTCGGCCTCCATTGGGTGTCCACAAGATTCGTGTGCTGCTATGCCCGTGACTTCCGGACCGCAGATCAGATCCATGCTTCCCGGTTTCACGCTCTTTCCTCTCAATATGACGTTCTTGAGAACCCTGGCATTACCAACCATCTTCTCCGAAATCTTCCACTCATCAAAGGCTTCCCAGCCGCCGCTGTAACCGAACTGTTCGGACGCCTGCTCAATTTTTCCCTGTTCGGCAACCGCGATGAACACGGAAACGCCTATTCTCGGCACAATCGAGGAGATTCTTGAACTTTCCGAGTTCACAAAATACTTTGACACTAAATCTACGGTGCATCCAGATATCGTAGCGGCGATCTTCACTCCGCACGAAGATAGAACCTTGCTGATTTCGACGAGCGTGGATATTTTTTCCTCAGATGAGACGTTTTCTGCTTTTTTCTTTTGATCAACAACCCATTTTGTCTCGACATTTTTCTCCTTCGCGAAGGCTATCTTGTCTCTTCGACCCGCAAGCTTGGCGTACTTGAAAGCCAAGTCAACGATTTTTCTCGCTTCTTCCTTTGTCCATTTGTTACTTGAAGCAAAGCCTATGCCGCCTCCAGACAGTATTCGCACACAGAATCCGCTGTCGACCGCTGACCCGTAAGCCTCTAGAATACTGTCTCTTAACATCAGTGTTTCTAGAGTCCGGTTTTGAGCCCTCGCTTCAGCGTATTCAACCTCTTTTTCCTGCGCGTACTCCAAAGCATAATCAACGATGTCTTCTTTCATGCCATCCAACCATTAGAAGATACAGTCTTGTCAATTAGTGAATAAAACTTTAGCTAAGAAATCGAGTCTGAACGCTATTTTTTGTCTTCAAACGCTTTGGGTGTAGGGACGTGCAGGCGCCTTGAAAGGTAAAACGTGGTTATTATGAAAACGGCTGTTGCAGCCGCAAATATGTAAGTGAGGTTTCGGAAATTCTCCAGATTCTCCTGGTATGTTACCAGGTGCTCGGAATAGGAAGTGTTCAATCCAAGATAGTTTTGTTGAAGCTGATTGTATCTGTTCAAAAGGGCCGTGTAGTTGCTCAAGAGGTCAAGATACGTCGTGTTCAAGTTGGAAAGATCAGTCTGTAGCTTCAGGTTTTCGTCCAGCAAATCACTGTAAATGATCGCAACAGTCTGGCTAACGTGGAAATACGTGGGATACGTGAGGTATAAGAACATGTTTGCACTGGTTGAGATGTCCAACAAGGTCGAATTAATCTCTTCCTCACCGCCGCCGAAAACAATGAACGAATAGTTTTTCATCAACCTCGCGGGAATTGCAACGCGAGAGAAACCTGTGGACCCGTCTTGGCCGGTAACGTTGAATCGTACCATCTTGTTTCCTGTCTCTGCTCCGATCTCAAATCTGAAATCAGAAATCGTTGAATTACTGATGATGCTCACTCGATAAGTTTCCCCTGTCAGGACAGCATCGAAGCCCGAATACATTCCCATGAGCGGATTGTTGTCTCGGTTGTTGGCGTCTATACTGTAGGGTGTGTTGCCAATTCCATCCTTATTCGAGTCCTGTCCTGTGTAGTCGCGCCAGTAGTTGCCTTCGCCAGCGTAGTTCCAAATGTTGGCCACACCACTCTCAATCTTGATGACGTCGTGGAAGTTGTTGTCGTAGAAAGCGTTATGGTTGCTGTAGAAGGAGATGGTTCCTCCATCTTGATTGTTTACGAAAGTGTTACCTGAAAAAACGTTGTTGCCTGAAGACAAGAGACTAACTCCTTCACGGTTGCCTGAAATCATGTTATCTGAGAACGTGTTGTTGTCGGATTTGTAGAGGCTGACGCCTTCATAGTTGTTCAATATCGCGTTTCTCGAGAACACGTTCTTGTTAGAAAAGTAGAGGCTAATCCCGTCCGCGAAGTTCCCAGATATCACGTTGTCTGAAACAAAGTTGTCAGTAGCACCATTGAGGATTATTCCCTCGTAAGTGCCTTCTACCTTGCTGTGGCTTATCATGTTGCCATTTGAAGACACGCGTATCCCTACGCTGGACGCATTCGCAAAGCTCTTCTTAATCGTGAAGCCCGTGATGCTTACGTCATCAGCCGTCACGTTAATAACAAACTGAGGATTCTGACCATCAATGACCGTTGAGTCCCTGTCTTCTCCAACGAGAGACACGCTTCGGTCGACTTCAACACTCTCGTTGTATGTCCCTTTGTACACAAAAATAATGTCTCCGGAGCTCGCATTGCTCACAGCCTCTTGAATTGTGAGGAACTCCGTGGATCCATCGGCATTTACATACAGGATTTTGGATTGTCCGCTTGCAGATATCTTGCTTCTCATTAACGACAACATCGACAATGAACACAAGACTATAAGAAGAACATACACGATCTTCTTCAACACGACCACACCTTTTGTCACCATGCACATTTATTAAACATCAACGCGAAACCTCGACACTACTCTTTTGAAAGTATTTTTCCCAACATGACCGAACCTGCGACGGCAACGGAAAAGGCAGCGACAAAAATGAAGGGGCTAATGATTGGCTGCATTATGCCCCAAACACTTGCAATGTACGAAGCAGCGACTACTAGAACCATTATGAACGCATAGATTCCTCTCTTTGCATTACTGGCCTTGGCTTTTGACGTTTCATCTCGTCCAAGCGTTAAATGCAGCAGATGTTCTGCCTGCCTTACCTGTTCCCCAGTAGCAAGGATTACAGGGTTCTTTTCAGCGTCTTGGAACTTGAAACCCCAAAGGGCGTATCTCTGCAGCTCCCAGGGTTTCTTCTTTGGCAAAATCTTGACCGTGTTGCTTTTCTCCATTTTCTTCAAGATGGTCTGAACTTTCCTGATTAACTGAACATCATTAGTTCTCTCTTCTCCATACAATCTTCTAACGATATCCTTGACATCCGGAAAACACAGCTCCAATTGGAAGGACGCTATCGTCTTAGCAAGGTCATACTGATGTTCGCCCTCTCGCAAACGTACATTGGTCATCTTGTAATCTGCTCTCATGGCTTCCTGCAAAAACTGAACTTCACTCGGGGTCAGCCTGCGCTCAGACAAGCCATTCTCTCCCTATTCAATAGTGTCAGTTGAACCAAATAATAAAGGCTTCGTAATCGGGGTACATGCGTTCAATCCTTTCAACTGCTAGGAGTTGTTACAAACACCACTTTCAACATATTCTACCGAAAAAACTCGTAACTCTTTCAACGCTGATATATAACTTGAGGCGCCGAAACATGAGCAGCTATGCAAAGGAACCCAATTCAATTCCTCTGCAAATGGACAAATACAACCTCTGCGGCTTGCCTCTACACAAGAAATACCGAAGTCACTTTGAAATCATAGCCTTGGTGCTGGAAGCGATAAAGACTGAATGGTCCACCAGCTTTCTGATCATGAGACGCGCCGGAGTAAATTGCAGGCAACTCAAGAAGTACTTGAAGTCTCTTACGGAGATAGGCTTCGTTGAGATGGACACGTATGAGAATAGAGGTCGGTACAGAGCTAGTGAGCAAGGACTTGAGTTCCTGAGACAGTACTACGTGTTGTTAGGAATTCTTTTGAACTCGAAGTCCAGAAGCAAGCCGGCATCCCTCATGGACAAGAACATTCTTCAGCCTATTCTGCGGCGCAGCATGTAGCAATCTTGACAAACCTTGTGATCCGCTTGTATGGTCAGTTGTCTGAATGAAAAGATCTTGCTTTTTGTCGCACTCTGGTATTCAGACCATAGCATAGCGGCAAAATTGTTATTTTACTGAAAAGATTACATAGTTCCTCGTCTAGAAAGCCACTGGTGAGGATTCGGACGGGGAGGAGTGTTGGTGCCTCGAAAGTTCACTTATTCAAGTGCAGGTGTCGATCGGGAATTGAGAGCCGATTCAAAGAAGGCATTACAAGTTTTGAAAAGAACCTATAGCTGCAGCCGTTACGGGGAGATTGTTCAGCTTCCCTACGGCAACATTTTCCCTCTTGGAGACCGCTACTTGGACTTGTCAATCGAAGGCGTCGGCACAAAGGTGCTTGTTGCCCAGTTAGCTGGAAAATATGACACAGTCGGAATTGATGGAGTGGCAATGGTGGTCAATGATGTCATACGTTCCGGGGCGAGACCGCTTGCAATTGCGGATAACATCCACGCGCAGGTTTCAGACCCAGACTTAGTTGGAGAATGGATGAAAGGCATAGTCAAAGGAGCAGTTGAGGCTGGATGCGTAGTTCCAAGCGGCGAGATCGGCGACGTTTCGGAGCTAATAAAGGGGTTAGTGAAGGGCAAGGGGTTTGACATGGTCTTCGCTTCGATAGGCGAAGTTGCGAGAGAGAAAGTGATCTATGGAAACAGCGTAAAACCCGGAGACGCCATCATGGGTCTACGAAGCTCGGGCATCCACAGCAACGGGATATCTCTTGCCAGAAAAATCCTTTTCAAAAGGTGGGGTGGAAAATTCGACCCTGACACGGTTCCTGACGGAATAGGCAGGGAAATAGTGGATGAAGTTTTGGAGCCAACCAAAATATATGTTAGACCCTTGCTCAAGCTTGCGGAAGAGCTTGACTTGAAAGCAGCGGTCCACATAACTGGCGACGCGTACTTGAAATTCAATAGGGTGGCAAAGTTTTCACACGGAATAGGGTTTGAATTTGACAATTTTGAACCGCAACCAATTTTTGCTTTAATCCAGAAGACGGCTTCTCAACTTGGCGGATCGATTACCGACGAAGAAATGTTCAAAACCTTCAACATGGGCTGGGGGTTCGGGGTGATAGTGGACAAGGCAGACAGTGACAGAGTAGCAGACATAGCGAACAAATCTGTGGCCCACGCTGAAGAAATAGGCCGCGTGACAAGTTCGCAAGGAGTGAAACTTCATTACAAGGGCAAGAAGATTATCCTTGAGTGATCGTTTGCTTTGATGATGATGAAAGTGTTTAAATCTTATCCACTTCAAGTCTAGCCTATGAAGTATCGCCTGAAGATTGAAGTCATTCTGAAGCCGGGACACAGCGACCCAGAAGGGGAAACAACTGCGAACCTGCTGAAAGAACTAGGCTACAAAGTCAAAACTGCCAACGTAAGCAAGGTCTACAACGTAATTCTTAATGCTGGTTCCAAGGAAGAAGCGGAAACGAAAGCTGAAGAGATGTGCAAGAGGCTTCTGGCAAACCCGACTAAGGACGACTACACTATCTTGGTCGAGGCAGAAAAATGACTGTGAGCTTTTACAGCCGCAGAAACACTCCATTTTCCCTTTTTGAGGTAAGACTTGAAGTCGAAGACAATAAACTAATGGAAATAAGCCGGGAACTTGGAATAGGCTTGAATCTGCAGGAAATGAAGACTGTTCGAGAGTATTTCAAGAATAAAGGTCGAAATCCCACGGACGTGGAGCTTCAAACGATCGGGCAAACATGGTCAGAACACTGCTTTCACAAGACCTTCAAGGACAGAATAGCATTCGACGGGCGAGAAATTGACAGTCTCTTCAAAACATTCATCGCAAAGGCTGCAGAAGAAATCAATCCGCGATGGTGCTTCTCCGTTTTTGAGGACAACGCCGGCGTAGTCAACTTCGATAGAGGGTATGGCATTGCTATCAAGGTTGAAACGCACAACCACCCCTCCGCGGTCGAACCCTTCGGAGGCGCGGCCACCGGAACGGGGGGCGTAATCCGAGACATCCTAGGCGTGTGGGCGGAACCGATCGCCTGCACAGACGTTCTAGGTTTCGGCCCACTAGATTTCAAATATGAAAAGCTCCCGCAAGGTATCAAGCATCCTAAATACATCTACATGGGCGTCGTTGCCGGCATCGGAAGCTACGGGAACAACATGGGAATTCCGACAGTCAACGGAGCCATATACTTCGACGAGAGCTACATCGGCAACGTCATCGTCTACTGCGGATGCATCGGACTGCTTCCACTAAGAAAATTCAAGAGAAACGCTAAAACCAATGACGTGATCGTTTTGGCCGGAGGAAAGACTGGTCGGGATGGCATCCACGGGGTGACCTTTGCATCCGCAGAACTGACCGAAAAATCGGAGGAAATCTCTCGTCCAGCAGTTCAGATAGCCAACCCGATTGAACAGGAAAAGCTGAAAAGAGCCATCATCACCATCCGAAACTCAGAGCTGGCATCCGCAATAACCGACCTAGGTGGTGGCGGCCTATCATCAGCCGTCGGCGAAACAGCGAAAAAGTTCCATTGCGGGGCAGCTATAGAGCTTGAGAAAGTGCCCCTGAAGTATTCAGGCATCGCCCCATGGGAGATTTATGTCTCAGAATCTCAAGAAAGAATGCTATTAGCGGTTCCTCCTCAAAATCTGGGTCAAGTTCTGAAAATCTTTGCCAGCGAAGATGTTGAAGCGGCGGCCATTGGAAAGTTGACTTCAGATCACGTTCTGAGACTTTACTGTCAAGACGAAAAAGTTGCAGAAATAGACATCTCCTTCCTTTTTGAACCGCCAAGAACCACGAGAACCGCTGAATACAATCCATCAAACGTTGTAGAACCAGAACTCAGTGAGCCGGAAAGCATGACTGACACGCTCCTGCAACTCTTGTCTTCGTCCAACATCGCGAGCAAAGAAAGTGTCGTTCGAACGTACGACCATGAAGTCCAGGGAAACACGGTTCTCAAACCATTGCAAGGTGAACACGGTGGCCCTAACGATGCTGCGATACTGAAGCCGTTGAGCAATTCTTGGAAGGGTATAGCTGTCTCATGCGGCATGAATCCAAACTACGGAAAAATCGACACTTACTGGATGGCCGCCTCGGCAATCGATGAAGCCATAAGAAACAACGTCGCGGTGGGCGGCAGAAGAATAGCTCTGCTTGACAACTTCACTTGGGGGAACCCTGAAAGACCAGAGAGGCTCGGGAGCCTAGTAAAAGCTTGCCAAGCATGCTTTGACTTTGCGACTGCTTTTAGAGCGCCTTTCATCTCCGGAAAGGACAGCCTCTACAATGAATCACCCCTTGGCCCAGTGACGCCAACCCTCTTGATCACCGCCTTGGGCATAATTCCGGACACCCGCTCTGCAGTCTCAATGGATGTTAAAGCTCCGAACGACTCCATCTACATTGTCGGACAGACCTTCAAGGAGCTGGGCGGCTCGGAATACTATAGATTGAAGGGATTCCTCGGAAAGACCGTGCCCAAAGTGCGACGTAAGCAAGCCAAGAAAACGTTCGGTGCAGTTACAAGAGCAATTGATTCCGGACTGATTAGAGCCTGTCACGATCTGTCCGAAGGCGGTTTGGCCGTGGCTGCGGCGGAAATGGGATTTGCCGGAGGCTACGGGATGGAATTGGACTTGGAAAAGCTTCCGTCAAAAACAGTAGACCGCGATGACTATGCCTTGTTCTCAGAGTCAAACAGCCGCTTCCTCGTGGAAGTTTCAGGGAAAGCCAAGGATGATTTCGAGGCCTTGATGAAGGGTAGAGCTTATGGCGAGATAGGGAAAGTTACCAGTGCTTCTCGATTGCTTATTCGTGGGTTCTCGGGCAGAATACTCGTGGATGTGTCGCTCAATGATTTGATGGCAAGTTGGAAGAGAACACTGAGCAGCGGGGTTTGAGCCATGAAACGTGAAGAGATCAAAGTCTGCGTTTTGCGTGTGGGCGGAACCAACTGCGACGCTGAAACGAAACGTTCGTTTAAAGCATTAGGTGTGCAGGCAGAAACTAGACACTTAAACGAGTTGGTGAGACATCAAAACATGATGGAATACGATGCGCTGGTTTTTCCTGGAGGTTTTTCCTACGGAGATTATGTGCGGGGTGGTGCAATATGGGCGAAGGTCTTGTTAGCCAAGCTGGGCAAGGAGCTGAGGCTTTTTGTTGATGAGAATCGTCCAATCCTCGGGATTTGTAACGGTTTTCAGGTGCTTGTTGAAGCGGGCTTGCTTCCCGGTTTTCAAGGGATGAGCTTGTATCCGCAAGCGACTTTGGCTACGAACGTGCCGCCGGGGTACAATTGCAGATGGGTTAATGTCGAACATGAAAACATAGGGAAATGCATTTTCACGCGAGATATTCCAAAGGGGACGGTTTTGAAGGTACCAGTTGCACACGCCGAAGGCAGATTCATGTTTGCAAGGGAAAAAGAGAAGCGACATCTAGAAAGACTCTATGATAATGATCAGCTGGTCTTACGTTACTGCCACCGGAACGGCGAATACGCAGAAAACAGTTTTCCAACGAATCCGAACGGCTCTTTTCACGATGTGGCAGGAATATGTAACCCTGAAGGAACTATTTTCGGGTTGATGCCTCACCCAGAAAGAGCTTTCTACTGGTGGCAGCAGCCAGACTGGACGAGACAGGGCAAAATGTCAGAATTTGGCGATGGAAAACTGATCTTTGAAAGTCTGATCAGCTACTTGGAAAGAAAGAACTAGATAGGACTTATAACAAATTGTTTCTTTTCCAAATCCTCGGCGGTTGGTAGTCCGGCTCTTGCACCCATTTTCATTATGCATCTTGAAGCAACGAAGTTTCCTATTCTACCACACGCATCAAGACTCTGGCCAGAAAACAAGCCGTAAAGGAAACCAGCACAGAAAGCGTCGCCTGCGCCTGTTGTGTCCACGACTTTGACCTTGAACGCCTTCACCAAGCGGTTCTCTTTTCCGTCTGTCACGTAGCAACCTCTGCTTCCTAGTTTGACAGCCACGATTCGAACTCCTCTTTTGAGAAAGACTTCCGCTCCTTTTCTATAATCGTTTTTTCCGGTTAACAGCTTAAGTTCTCCTGCGTTAGGCATCAAAACAAACGCTCTTTCTATTATGGGCCTTAGCATATCCACTCCTTTTCTTGCGTACAATGCTCCAGGATCAATGCTAAGCTTGACGCTTTCGGGCAACGCTTGGATGAGCTTTTTCTGTGCTTTGAAAGATTGCTCTCCGACAAAGGACGTTAAATGCAAGAATCTGGTTTTTGAGGCATATTCTTTGACCATTTCGTTGAATTCTACCATGTCGTTTACGCCCGGGTCAATGTATAACGCCCGTTCACCTTCTTTGTCCACAAAACCCATTACTGTTCCGCTTCTGCCACGCTTTGCAGTGGCTATGCCGCTCATGTCAACGCCTTCTTTTTTGAAGTCTTCAAGCAGTTTTTTTCCTTCATTGTCGTTGGCGACTTTTCCAATGAAACCAACCTTGGAGCCCAACCTGGCCAGACCGACCATGGTATTCGCTGCCGAGCCTCCGCAGGCCTCTGTACAGTCAATCACAAAGCTTTCTTGTTCAGCGACGGCTATCCTGTTTACTTTGAAGAGCTTGTCCACGTTGAGAGCGCCGAATCCGACCGCGTCAAAAGCCGTCATGGAAACAGCTCACGCAAATGGATTTTGTAGTCACCCAGCTTCCCAGCGTAGTTTCCGGCGGAGACTCCAACCACACCCTCGACACTCAAGGCTGCTTCTATGCCAACTCTCATGGCTTCTTTCACCGCTTGCATTGAAACTCCGTTGATCACTATTTCAGGGATGTACCTTACGTCTTCAGGCACTTTGGACTGGTCGCCCAGTTTTTGTTTCAAGGAGGGGCAGTATGGATGGTTTGTCGTCGGTCCTATCAACGGGAATCGTGTCTCCGTTTTCGAACCCGCCGAACAGATATCGAAAGGAGTTATCACACCGTCAACCGTGCTTATTGTCGCTAGTGCTTTCTTCCCAGCGTCCATTACGCCTTTCTTGGTTTTACACATGTACCAGAAGTTGCCGCCGGCAATTCCTCGAGCATAGCCAAGGTATCGTTCTATAAGAAAGTCAGGCACCATAATCGGGACAACGATCATCGTGCGCCCATAAAGTTGCTTTTCCCACTCGAAGCCGTCCCCGCAGTGGCCAACTCTCTCCGTCATGTCCATTTTTCCTTCAGCCTTGACCGACAAAGCATCAAAGACTGCTGTGAAAGGCTTCACAAGAATGTCTTGACGGATCCGATAGGAAAGTTCTTTTTCGAACCGTCTGATCATGTCTTCTAGAGGTTTCCCTTTGTCCAGACCTTTCCAGAACTGCAGGACAGCTCCTCTTCTCTGGTCAGGTGTTTGTTTTTCGCTTAGCCATCCTTCGATTCCACTGTCAACTCTGCCTATAACACCTGAGGGTGTCGCAGTTGCATCTTCCGCCGACTTCTTCAATGTTTCTTCATCGTCTGCGGTGACTATGACTCGGCAGTAGATGCCAGTAAAGGCTTCTGCATACGTATCCTCAATTTGGGCTTTGTTGATCATTCAGCCTAACCTTCCTATGGCTTCTCCTCTCACCTTTTTTCTGAACTCACTACTTTCCTCTGCGAGAATTTCCATATTTTCCCTTGCGATTATTTTAACTTTGGGCAAAAGGCTAGGATACAACCTCAGAAGATGCGTGAGCAGCCTTTGGTCAGCAGAGCTTTTCTTCAGTGATTCGCGGCTCCAGCTTTCCGCGAGGTTTAGCGCGTCTTGTTTCCCGGATTTTATGAATGTGTCAGCGATTATCGCTGTCACTGTGCTGTTTTCGGACAGAACTGCAATTTCGGCTGCTTTTATGGCGTGTTCGTTGCCGTTGAAGGACACGGTTAAGCCGCCGTTTTTTCTTACAAGTTTAAAGGCTTCCTCATCCGTTATGCTGTCTCCTACATACATGGTGTCTGCAAGTGTGATGTGTCGCTTGTGAACAATGTCTTTTACAGCGTCGGCTTTTTCGCTCCCGCCGACTGGAACAACTTCAGAGTAGATTCTCGCCAAACTCATTTTTGCTATTTCTTTCCAGAAGATCTCGTCCAATTTATGGATTGTTTTCTGATCCCCTTCAGAGAGGTCTTTGATGGATTTTGCGTGGGGAGGAAGTTCGATCGTTGGCATTTGTGAGATTTCCTGTGCAATCTGCTTGAGTCTGGTTTTCTCTTTTTCTGTCGTCGTGTATTTGTCAATGCTGAATCGTGTGCAGTAGGTGTCCTCAAACGGAAATTCTATGGCGTGGCATAGAGCTTTCATGTAGTGTTCGTAGCTTGCGCTAATGATGAACGCCCGAGTTATGTCTCTCACGTGTTGCAGTGACTTTTTTGCGTCTGGGATCAGAACAAGATGTTTCGCTGAGAATTCCCGCATTTTTCGATCTGTAACATTGTAGGCTTTAAGGAAAGGTAGGATTAGCTTGAGCGTGTCTCCAGCCTTGTAACCGCGTCTTCTCAGAACGTCTGCAAGTACATCATCGTATCTGCTTGTGACTGTGAAGAGTCTGTCTCCGTTTGGAACAAAATTCGATGCTGTTTCGAAGGCGTTATCGTTTTTTGAAATGGGGCCTTCGCAGTCTGAGATGAAGACTCTCACGGTGTGCCCCTCAACTCCTCTACATGCCTAATGCTTTTTTCGATGTGCTGTTTTGAAGCTATGTCCGTTCTGTGCCAAAGCGCCCCGCCTTTGATTGCATTTATGCCCTCAAGGGAAATCTGTCTGGCCTTTTCTATGCTGTTCCCTACGCCTACGACGCAGACGGCTCGTGATTTGAGTGCATAGGTTTCACCGTCGCGCTGTTCCATCGATCCAGGATAAACGCGGATATTGTTCCCATATTTTTTGCTCAGTTTGTACGCTTCAGTTAGGTCCACTGGTCTGCGGCTTTCGTTCTTGTTTGCGAGATCTGGAAAGGCTTCGGCGTATCCGCCATAACTTGGTGGGACCTTGTAGGTTACGACCGTTGCGGCCTTTTCCAATTCGACGCTATTTAGGTTGCCCTCTAACATTTTCGAGCAGATATCGACGAAGTCATCTTTCAGAATTGGTAGAATGTTTATTATTTCCGGGTCACCCGGTCGGCTGTTGTTTTCAAGAATTTTGAGGCCCTCACGTGTGTGCATGAAAGCCACATAGAATGGAACGCCTCTTAAAGCCGAGCCGTCTTTTCCATCCCATTTTTTGAAAATCGTGTTGACAATTTCCGATTCCTTTTCTCGGTCTTTCTTCGCTAGGAAAGGCAACACATCGCCAACATCTTTGTAAGAACCCATCCCTCCAGTGTTCGGTCCCTCATCATCATCAAACGCTCTCTTGTAATCTCTTGTGTCTGGCAGGGGCACAAGATGGTGGCCGTCACAGAAAGCCTGAAAGCTTGACTCTTCCCCGTCAATTTTCTCTTCTACTATGACTGGGCCATATTGATAGTTTGAAAGGAAATGATCAAAGAGTTGTTCACGAGTTTTGAAGTGGTCTCCCCATACTCCTACACCTTTTCCCGCGGCTGGCTTGTCAGGTTTGACCACGGCTTGGTTTTCCAAGTAATTAAGCCATTCGTAAACAGCCTTTTTCACTTCTGCTACGCCTTTGTAATCTTTTGGATTGAAGACTTTGAAGCGCGGGTTTACTTCTGGCACGGTTTTTTCAAACAACAGTCTCTGTTTGACTTTGCTTTCTTCTATGGCAAACTCTTTTTTGGGGCAGATCATAGGTATTTTTGTTTGTTTTTCAACGAGGTCCCGGACGCCTTCGATTATCGGTTTTTCTGGCCCAGCTATGGCGAAGTCAATGTTGCTTTTGTTTGCTTGTGCAAATCTGCAGATTCCTTGAATGTTCAAGTCTGGTATGACGACATGTTTGGCGGCTCTTTTCACGTTGAAAGGGTTTCGCTGTTTGTCTACAACATAGATTTCTACTTTGTGTGTTTGGCTGCGTGAGAAGGCGTCGATCATGGCTGCTTCTCTTGAACCATACGAAATTACCAGTATTCCTACCTTCTCCATAATCAACACATCAAACTGCACGAATGAACTGAAAGCCTAATTTGTTTTGTCACTATGCTTTCGGAACAGCTTCCTCTATTTCATAGAGTCTTCCTGTTTCCTCATAGCCTTCCAAGAATCTCTTCTTCATTTCGTCTGCAATCTTTTGCGCCAAAGGAGTTGGATACTTGCCTGTTATGCACGCCATACATAATTGGTCGTGTCTGAACCCTGTCGCTTTTACCAGACCATCCAACGATTGGTAGCACACAGCGTCTGCGCCTATTGTCTTGGCTATTTCTTCGGTGCTGTGTTTTGAGCCTATGAGTTGACCGTATGTTGCCATGTCTATTCCATAAAGGCACGGTCCGATTATGCGTGGGAAGGTCACAAAGATGTACACGTTTTTTGCGCCCATTTTGCGAAGTTTCTCAACTATGACTTTTGTAGTGTCTCCTCTGACTATGCTGTCCTCGGTTACTATGATGCGTTTTCCCTTAACCTTTGATCCTAGGATGTTGATCTTCTTATCTATCGTTAAGGTTCGGTCTTTGCTGAGTAGTATGAAGGCTCGTTCAGTCACGTACCGGTGTCTCCGTGAGGCACGCTCCCATCTCAGACCCGAAGCTTCTTGAACGCCCAATGCCGAGTCGTCGCCTGTTTCAGGCACCGAAAGAATCATGTCAGCATTTCTGACTACGCTTGGATTCTCTCTTGCAAGGTTTCTGCCAAACTCCTCACGCACTTCATAAACGTACTTATCGTCAAACCGCGAGTCTGGTCTTGCAAAATATGCAAATTCAAAGGCACAGAACGCCTTTCGATCACTCTTAATAAGTTGTCGCCTTTCAAATCCTCTTTCCGAAACCGTTACAAGTTCTCCCGGTTCCAGTTCAAAGTCTCTCTCAAAGCCATTTATGTCTAGACTGGCGGTTTCTGAGGAAAACGCGAAGGTCGATTTATCTGGGCTGTGACCCGCACACAGGGGCCTGATTCCATGCGGGTCCTTGAAGGCAAAGAAATCACCATTCTGAGTTATGCCCGCCACTGAAAAAGCTCCGTCAACTTCCTGCATACACGTTTTGACGGCGGAGATCAGATCTTTGCTTTTCAAGTATTCGATCATTAGCTTATGGCAGATTAAGTCCGAATCACACTCGTAGGAAAAACCCCGAAACTTCTTTTCTATCTCCTTCTTAAGCTGAAAAGTGTTAACAACGTTACCGTTGAATGAAATGGCCAATTTCAGACCGTTTCTTGAAGCGGTCACAGGCTGAGTACCCTTTATGAGCGATTTTTCGTCGCACTTTCCGGAAGTAGTGTATCTCACGTTTCCGATCCCAACATTGCCAGGCAACCGTCCGAACCACTCTTGGATTGCGCTCGTTTTTATCTTTGGCACAAGGTCAAGATTCCTGTGAATATGAAATCTTCCATCCTTGTAGGTGAGAAAACCGTGAGATTGGTGGCCTCTGTGGTTTTGGGCTCTTAAACCCCAATATATGTAGGAGAAAACGGGGCGGCTCTCAAAGTTTATGGCGGCGAATACCCCGCAAGCGATCTTTGGCTGATCTCCCATGATTGGGCAATAACAAGGCGGGTATTTATCAGTTTTTAGGACATTTTCAACTAAAAATCATGTTGACTTTTACAAAAACAGTGACAATCAATTCGCCACACTCTGACAACCTATTGTGCACGAGTACACTGCCGAACTAATGGTTGGATACCAGTAAATCGGCAAGTTCAACCACGCAGAATGAACTCTTTGTTCGTAATGTTTGTTTCTGGCACGTTCTTGAAATGCGTTATGGTGTAAGTCTGAACTTGTCTCGCGGATAGAGTGTGACTTCTCTTATGTTCTTTCTGCCCGTAAGCATCATCGTTAGTCTTTCCAAGCCAATGGCCCATCCCGCGTGCGGGGGCATTCCATAATCGAATGCTTGGAGATGATGCTTGAAAGATTCTGGGTTGAGTCCATTCTCTTTCAGACGTTTTACTAGGAGTTCTTTGGCGGCTATTCTTGTTCCCCCTGAAACAAGTTCTACCCAACGCCACATCAGGTCGAAACCCTCGGAGATTTCTGGGTTGTCATCACGCGGTTTTATGTAGAAGGCTTTGGATTTTGTCGGCCAGTCAACTATGAAATAGAAGTGTGGGTGTATTTTGCCTATCGTTCTGAACGCTGGGGTAGGTATGTCTTCTCCCCATGGAATTTCGATTCCTTCGCGTCCAAGTTCTTCCAAAACTTCCGAATACGTCAGGCGTTTGACCGGGATGTCAGGCACTTTCAAGCTGTGTTTGAGCGTTGCCAATTCTCTTTTGCACTTCTCGGTGACGACCTTGCAGACATTTTGAATCAACTGTTCAAGTATTCGCATTACGTCTTCGGCTGTGGCAAAGGCTTCTTCGATGTCTATGGACACGAATTCGCTCAGGTGTCGGCGTGTGTGCGACATTTCAGCCCTGAAGAATGGTCCGATCTCGAAGACTTTTTCAAGGCTCATCACAAGTTCCTCCTTGTACAGTTGGGGACTCTGAGCAAGGAACGCTTTTCTGTCGTAGTAATCGACTGAGAATAGTGCTGTTCCGCCTTCGGTTGCTGAGCCTATTATGCGCGGAGTGTGGACTTCAAGGAAGCCCCTTTCGAACAAGAAGTTGCGAATTACCTCTACGGCTGTGTGCTGAATTCTGAAGACTGCGATGTTTCTTTCCCGACACAGGTCCAGTGCCCGTGCGTCTAGGCAGACCTCCAAGTTTGCTGGAGTTTTTCCCGAGATGTCTATTGGCAGAGATTCAGCCGTGTTGAAGACTTTGATTTCCTTCGGTATCACTTCGACGCCTCTGGGCGTCATCTGTGTTTTTTTTACTATGCCTCTTACGCCTATGCTGTAACGTTTCTGCAGGGTATCGGACTTCGACTGGACTTCGTTGCTTGCCTTCTTGCGCAAGACCGTCACTTGTAAAGTCCCTTCTCTGTCCTGCAATATTATGAATCGAATTCCGCCCAGATCCCTGATTTCTTGAACCCAGCCGAAAAGTGTGACCTCTTGGCCGTCCATCTCAGGTGTAACATCAATAGAATAGTGCGTTCTGTGCCAATCACCAATCGAATCCAGTTTCATAGATTATCACAGTCCAGCCTAGTCCGCGAACTCCACTCGCAGCGTTATGTTGCGAACTCTACCGGCAATCTCCTTTAAAGCCTTTACATCAAGGGAAGAGTGCATTCCCCGCCTGCGCTTCAAGATAACCCGCGTCTCGGTGCTTCCATCGGGCAACCATATCGTGTTAATAGTCATAATGCTCATGGGCGCAAACAGGTCTTCCAAGAACTTCCTGTCATCAACACCATACTCCAAAACGCGGATATTCTTGCCAGTTTCTTCACCTAACGCCTTAACGATTTTCCCGCCAAAACCTAGAAGACGAGGGACGTCGCCAGGACCAACAACTATCGCCAATGTTCTGTCCGCGTCAAGGGCTTTGTGGAAATAGACGTTCTGAAGAGAAGGATACTTCTCCTCCAGAGAAAGTAATACACGGGCGATTTTCAGGTCTAGCTCACTTACTTCTCCAGACTTTAGTTTAGCTAAACACTTTTGGCACAGTATACCGCTCTTTAAGCAGAAACTGCAAAGACCCATCTTCAACTACAAAATCGCCCTCCGCAAACAAAGGAGGGGCGGCGGAGCATTGGGAGCTCAGGGATGAACGTTGTTCTACCGTTCAAGCGAAATCTCGATCGTACTGACGTTTGAAGGCGAGCCACCCTCTTCTCTGGGCGCCATCTGCTGCGTTCCAATGCCAACTCCCTTGATCTTCACGTCAGGTAAGAATCGGCGTCTAACGACTTCAACCACATCAACTGCTCGACTTATGGATCTCCCTCGTGCTTTGACGTTTACTTCTTTCGCTCCGCCGTGAAAGAGGGTTATGCATGCCAGTACGTAGTTCATTACTGGCTTGTTTCCGATCAACACTGCATTGCTTTCTGACATTTGTACCGCCTCACTCCTAGTTTTCATATTTTCTGTAGGCTCGATAACCTTCCTTGTCCGTGAATAAATAGATTACGGTTTCAATTTCTAGTTAACAAAAGAACAAATCTGAAAACCGTCTCCTTCTTTTGCTTTTCGTTTGCTAAACGCTTAAATAAACGCCACTATTGTAAAGCTTAAACTTAACAAACTGCAAGAATCGAGGCGGAAATTTGGAAACGATCACTAGACGTTCGATGCAGCTGTTGCGAATGCTTTATGAAAATGGCAAGTCCACGAGCACGTACACTCTGCACTTGAAGCAAGATGAGTTGGCAAGACAACTTGACATAAGCAGACAAGCACTGAATGTCCACCTCCGGAAACTGAGAGACCTAAACTACATACGTACCGGTAGAGGTTTCATAGACGTAACTGACAAGGGACTGAGCGCACTTGGAATGTCCTCAACTCCAGCTTTTATATTCATCAAAGTATCGCCTCTCAAAAGGAGCTATGCTTACGAAAAAATCAGGGAACTCACAGTTCAAAGGGCTTTTAGAATCACTGGCGATGTTGACGCTCTCGTGATAGTTGAAAGAGAAAAGCTTGACGAAGTCTTAAAAAGATTATCTTCTATTGATGGGATACAAGACACAAAATCCTACATCGCAATAGAAACCCTACGATAAGGAGAGTAATTGATTGAAACTTTTCGAGTATGAGGCAAAAAACATACTTTCGAAATACGGAATACCCGTGCCTCAGGGCGGACTGGCAACAGATACACAACAAGCTCGTGAAGTCGCGGCCAAACTCAAGCTTCCAGCCGCAGTCAAAGCGCAAGTGTTGGTAGCCGGGAGAGCAAAGGCAGGGGGCATCTTGTTCGCCAGCTCAAAAGAAGAAACGGGAAAAACCGCGGAGAAATTACTGAACATGCAGATAAAGGGTATTCCGGTCAAAAGCGTGTGGATTGAGGAGAAAATCGAGGTAAAGAGGGAGATTTATTTCGGCATAACGACCGATAGATTCAACCGGTGCTACGTCGCAGTTGCCTCCAATGTTGGGGGAGTTGACATAGAGGAAGTGGCAGCAAAGACTCCGGAAAGAGTTATTAAATCGCCGATAAATCCCCAACTCGGTCTCCCGTCGTTTCAAGCTCGGCAAATTGCAAGGAAAATAGGGTATGCTGGCAATCAGATTTCTGGGCTTGGAAAGATCTTTGAAAAATTGTACACCATTGGCATAGACTATGACGCAGAACTGATCGAAATGAACCCTCTGGTCGAAACTACTGAAGGGAAATTCGTGGCGGCAGACGCTCGCATAATAATAGACGACAATGCTCTGTTTCGTCACCAAGAGTTCAAGGAGAGGCTTCTAGAGGGCGAAAGCGAGCTTAGTCCACAAGAACTGGAAGCCATGAGAAACGAGCTAGCATACGTCAAGCTTGACGGAAACATCGGCGTGATCGGCAATGGAGCGGGTCTGGTGATGGCAACGTTAGACACAATTCAATACTACGGCGGAAAACCAGCAAACTTTTTGGATGTCGGGGGCGGGGCTCCCTCAGAAAAGACAGCCACAGCCCTCAAAATAGTGCTATCAGACCCCAACGTCAAGGCTCTTTTCATAAACATTCTAGGCGGAATCACCCGTTGCGATGAGGTTGCGAAAGGAATACTAGAAGCGAAAGAAAAACTTGGGGTCACTATACCGATGGTCATCCGTTTGGTAGGCACAAATGAAGAAGAGGGAAAACGAATTCTAACAGAAGCAGGAATCCATGTGTTAGAAAGTATGGAAGAAGCAGCGCAACGCGTTGTTCAAATCACGAAGGAGCGAAGGAAGTAGATTTGGGAATCATAATTGACAAGAACACCCGTGCAATCGTCCAGGGCATAACAGGAGCTCAAGGAAGCTTTCACACAAGACTGATGACAGAATATGGCACGAAAATAGTTGCTGGCACAAGCCCTGGCAAAGGAGGAACTCGAGTGAACAACGTTCCAGTTTTTGATACTCTTGAGGAGGTCCAAGAAAAATATTCGGCAAACGCTTCGATAATTTTCGTGCCCGCTCCATTCGCTGCTGACGCAGCCTTTGAGGCGATGGTCAACGGAATAAAGACAGTTGTGGTAATCACCGAGCACATTCCCATAAGGGATGCGATCAGCGTAATGGAATACGCGAGGCAGGTTGGCGCAACGATAATCGGACCGAACACTCCTGGCATAATGACACCGGGGGCATGCAAGCTTGGAATCATGCCTTTTCACATCTTTAAACCCGGTGGCATTGGTATGGTTTCAAGAAGCGGCACTCTCACGTATGAGATAGCGGCCGGCTTGAGTCGGAAAGGATTGGGGCAATCAACGTGTCTTGGTCTGGGAGGAGATCCGATAACGGGATTAAACTTCATAGACGCCTTGAAAATGTTCGCAAATGATCCATACACGAAGGCTGTTGCTTTGGTAGGAGAAATCGGCGGCAATCTTGAGGAATTGGCAGCCAGCTACATCGCAACTGAGAAATATTCAAAACCAGTCGTAGCCTTTGTAGCCGGGCGTTCGGCTCCGCCTGGGAAGCGCATGGGTCATGCGGGGGCAATAGTGATGGGCAAAGCGGGAACTGCTGAAAACAAGATTGAAGTCTTCAGAGCGGCCGGTGTGGAGGTCGCAGAAAAACCGAGCGATGTGGCAGAACTGCTGGCAAAGTCTGTCCATAGATGAGGGACAGAATTATCGTTCTTGGGCTGTCTGACAAAAAGTATATCTGTCAGCTGGGCATCTGAGTGTTACTCACAAAAGAGAGACTGGGCAAATGCCAATACTTGATCCGCTCAAGAAGACTCTTGCACAAAAACACAGGCTCTACATGAAGATCTGCAGGGCATGTGGGGCTAGAAACGCTGCGACCGCTGTGAAGTGCAGGAAATGTCACAGTAAGAATCTTCGCTGGAAGAAAAGAGAGATCGTGAAGTAGCTTTTCTATTACCGCCTGTTAAAGCGTTTTGTACAAACTCTCAATATTGAAGGCGGTATTTGCACACCCATTCTTTATTAAGGGAACAGTTTGACCGCTGATGTTCATTGCTTTCAATATTTCCCCCCCGGCCTTCACCTCTTCGCCGCAGGCAACTCCAACAACGCCTTCGTAATGCTTCGCGTTAAGGATTTTTGGGATACAGGAACCTCCAGGCAAGATATAAACATCGTAGCCTTTTTTCTGAGCGAAAAGAACAGCCCTTCCGATCGGACAGTCTGGGGAGCAGTGGGCGCAAACATAAGATGGAAGGTTCGGATCAAAGGGCGCCTTGCATCGATTGTCCATGAATTTTCTGGCGCAGTGCGGCAGAAAAAGTGCTCTCTTTTTTGTTTGCACAAACTTTTCTCTTTCTACGAGGTTTCTGGCTTGAACCTCAATGAGGTCTTCGAGCAGGGTCACGGCGTCGGATAAGTTTAGGCCTGTTGCCTCTTGAATTTTGAATTTTTTTATGATTTCTTGTATGGTCTTGCCTATCTTCTTGTGCATGCCGCCTTGGTAACCAACCTTGGCGATCTCTATGAAAAAGAACCGTGGAATCCTTGATAGATCAAAGGTGAATCTGTAGGGCATAGAGTACCTAATAGAAGGACAAACCTTTAAAATTGCCGATTGCTAATAATGTTTCGATTCAAGGAATATCATCTCTCAGAGGGACTGATGTTGCGGATTTTCGGTAGGAAAGAGAGGGAAAAGAGGGAAAACGAAGCTGCAAAGATGACGTCACTTGAGCAGCTTTGCGCAGACGACAAGGAGACCTATGAGGCTCTCCTTCCAGTAATGATACTGAACCCCAGAAAAATCGAGGCTTCCATGAAACAGGCCGCTGACAATGCCAAGAAGTACGAGAAGGAAAAGGATTTGGCAAGTGCTAGAATGTGGTACCAAATTGCCGGGGGACTAGCGATTTACGAAGGAAACGCAAAAAGGGTCATAGAATACTTCCAGAGTCTAGAAAGAGTCACTGGTCAGAAATTTCCGATTTTGAAGAACCCAGAGAAGGCCGTGGCAAAAGCCCAGGAATACTACAAGAAATACTTACCGGCCTAGCCTGTGAGAAAAGCTAGTTAGTACAGGCTCACATGGAGGTCAGCCTTGCTCTTGCTATTTCTCTTCTTCCTTGTATCCCAAGAGCTCTCTTAGAGATTTTACTTCGTTCCGTAGCATGCCTACTTCGCTTTCAAGAGCGTTAGCCTTGGATTCCGCAACTTTTCTCAATTTTTCAATCTCCACGATCAAGTTTGCACGTTCGGTTTCCAGTGTGCTTATTTTTTCACGTAGGTTGACTAGCGTCTGCATAAGCTCCCCTCTAATGCCCTTAATTCTTTCAACCATGTTTTTAATATTTGCTGTCTCTCCGATACTGGGTTCAATTTCCGCAGCGGCTCTAAACCTGGCTTTGCAGTTCGGACATTCAAATATGCCGGCGAGTCTGGGTTTTTCGCCTTCTGCTAGTGGTTTTCTTGAAGGAATAGGCCAAGTCTTGACCGGAGTCCTTACGTCAGTTCCGCATTTAGGGCAATTGACCAATTCGTCTTCTCCCCCTCGCTGTAATATCAAGCATCGGTTCTAAAATGTGTTTTGCAGAAGGCACTTGATTCTATCTTGCAACAGTTGACTGAAATATGGTGTCGCGTGGGGGCGATTTTCTGGTAGGAAGGTCGAGACCTGAAGAAAAGATCAGAGGGTTATGACGATAGAAGGGTTCTGACTGCCAGAAGTGAGTCTGAATTTAGATTCATAAATGGATGTTAAGAAAAAGGGAGGGGCTTCAGAGCGTCATCTGAAACGTCAAGCGGTCTACAAGCTCCTTGTAGCGGTTTCGGATGGTAACCTCAGTCACTTGTGCTATCTCAGCTATCTCTCTCTGGGTTTTCCTTTCGCCAGTCAACACTGAAGCAATGTAACTTGCTGCGGCCGCAATGCCGGTTGGGCCCCGGCCTGAGGTAAGTTTAAGTTCTTTTGCAGCTGCCAGAATCTTGTGAGCGATTTCTTCGACTTTTCCTTGCATCGTTAACTGGTTTGAAAACTTTGTTATGTATTGGCTTGGTTTAAGCGGCGGGATCGAATAGTTCAATTCCTTAATTAGAAAGCGATAACTGCGACCAACTTCTTTCTTGTTTACGCTCGACGCCTGTGCAATCTCCTCCAAAGTCCTTGCCAAGCCACATTGTCTGCAAGCCAAGTAAATTGCCGCTGCTGTCACGCCTTGAATCGATCTTCCCCGTATCAATCGCTCTTTCACGGCTTTTCTGTAAATGACAGATGCTGTCTCAAGAATGCTCTTGGGAAGGTTCAGATTGTTAGCGATCTTTGTAATCTCAGACAGTGCAAAGGCAAGATTGCGTTCCGTCGCGTCTGAAACCCTGATTCGTCGCTGCCATTTTCTGAGGCGGTACACCTGAGCCTTCTGTCCGGGCGACAGGCTCTTCCCATAGATGTCTCTGTCATGCCAATCGATCATGGTTGATAAGCCTTTATCATGGATAGTATAGGTTAAGGGCGCACCGACTCTCGTCCTTTTTGTCCTCTGTTCATCGTCGAAAGCTCTCCATTCAGGTCCTCTATCGGTTATTTTCGCAGCAAGCACGAAACCGCAGTTCATGCAGACGATCTCGGCACATTCATAATCGCGCATCAGCCTTGTGCTGCCACATTCTGGGCAGCTCTGGATTTTTACGGGCTCAGCATTCTGTGCAGATGACGCAGACCCTGGCTCTGCATGCAATTCTTCATTATCATCCATACCTGTTTTTCTCCTTTCTCCTCTTGGAGGGGATTACATACACGGTCTTGTTCGTCAGCCTCTCAAGGCTTCTAATCGTAGGTCTTATCGCGGCGTAGGGCGAGGATACTGGACCAAACACGTCAAAGACGTTTCCGATAGGCTTCAAATTCTCGTCAACAACCGTTTCGCCAATTCTGGGAGTGTTTTCGACTTTTATTATGATGTTTCTACTTGGACTTACATGAAGGATTAGGCCTAATCTCTGCAAACTTTTAATTTCCCCTCACGAAAAGTAAAATGCTTCAATGAAGCAGCCTATTTAAACTTTTCTACGTCTGAACTCTGAGCTATAGAAGCCCTGTTCCCAAATTGGCTTGACCCGAGCAGATTTCAGTTCTATCTCCGGCCGGTTTACCGTTTTCAGCGAGACTCCGTCCTGCAACCTCAGAAAACGAATTAGAGCCTCTGCGCTGTCTTATTTAGCCAAATGGCAGTTGGGATCTATTCAAGGTTGAACCACCAAACCTCTTCAAGATTCTGGAGGCGCGCCTATTTGGATCCAAGTATTCACGGTACATTGAAACCTAGAGGGGGGCTACGAACCCTTAAGGCTCTACCACCTGGAAGAGTTTCCCCTTCCCAGCAAAAGATGGGACCTCGATTCTAGACCCCTTTGTGCCCTGTGGAATTGACGTCCACCAGAAACCGTCCCAAGGCACCGAACGTTAAATCCAGACTTGTCACCCTTCCAATGTTGCCGTGAGAATAGATCAATTCGAAAAGCTCTTGGATCAGTTCCTGACCGAGATCAGAAGAAAACCCCCCGCAAACGTGACTTACGAGATTTGGATTCGGAGGGTCGAAACCTTCATAAACAAGGACCGTTGATTAGACTGTGCATTTGAAGGGAGAGGCTTATGTCTAAACCTTTCTACGTGAAGTTTGAGGTTTCGAAGGAACTGGCAGATGCCGCCTATGAAGCCCTACAAATAGCCGCAAAAACGGGCAACGTTAGGAAAGGCACAAACGAGACGACAAAGGCCATTGAAAGAGCTCAAGCAAGACTTGTGGTAATAGCTGAAGACGTTCAACCACCAGAAGTTGTGGCCCATTTGCCCTTGTTGTGCGAGGAAAGAAAGATTCCCTATCTATTCGTTCCAAACAAGGAGAAGATAGGCAGCGCGATCGGCATCGACGTTCCCGCAGGTGCGGCATGCATAGTCAAGGAAGGAGACGCCGCAGGACTAGTCAAAGAGATAATCACAAGGATCGAGCAGGTGCAAAGAGGAGCAAAGTGATGAGCAGAGACGAGAAAGAGACCGAGCACGCGGAACTCACGCCGGCAGAAGTGATTCTGGTCATCGGGCGTACGGGCGTGACGGGCGAGATCTCTCAGGTGAGAGTGCGTATCCTCGAGGGTAAAGATAGAGGCCGTATCATAACACGAAACGTAAAGGGACCGGTGCGAATTCAAGATCTTCTAATGCTCAGGGAGACCGAAAGGGAAGCAAGGAAGATCACCAGATAGACGTGAAGTCGAACTGCTAAGAGGTAGTGCCGATGCCGAGATCCAAGAAATGTTCATTCTGCGGCAACGAGTTCGCAGCGGGAACAGGGATGATGTACGTCAAGAATGATGGGTCAATTCTTTGGTTCTGCTCAAGCAAGTGCAGAAAAAGTTCCCTAACGCTGAGAAGAGATGCACGCAAACTCAAATGGACCACCTACTTCGGCAAAGAAGAAAAAGGAAAAGCCTGAATCTTCTCGAAGACATGTGGACCTTACGTTCCTCTATTAAAGATTTTCGTGTAGCAAAGAACATAATTGCTTTTTTAGTAGCGGGGAGTAGATTTGAACTACTGATCTCTGGGTCTCTCTGAGCACTTGAACTCTTATGAGCCCAGCGGGTTAATCCTGGCTACCCCACCCCGCTGCAGTTACATTTCAGCCTAAGCCGACTTCTCAAGTCTTAGCACACCTTAACTGAACCTACTAAGTTAAGGTTTTCGATGTAGCCTGCAGTCTTCCAAACAGGTTGACAAGCATTGTAACTAATTCTACGTTTTGAACGTTGGCTGCTTCTCTCGCGGGAGATATAGGAAGAATATAGAATCCTCTCATTCTCCGAACAGTATTCATCAGGCGTTGAAACGTGATTTTTCTTGCGGCGACGTCGCTTCTTGGTTCACATTGAATTCCTAAATCGCAAGAATTGAGCCGGCTGCTACTGAATAGGAGACCTCAATTTCGCGGGGTCGAGTACGTTGGGTTCAATATGTGCACAAATCAGAACAGTTTACGATTATACCAGTTGTGGTTCAAATCGGAAGAAGGTCAGTCAGACTGACCACAGTTGGTCGATAAGAAAACGGTGGAATTGTTGAGAGACTGTCTGGCATGCGGGAAATCTGAAAAAAGGCGAGCGAGTTGCCGGGGGCCGCCGACCTCGCGTCAACGATCGCATCGAGATGACGGTGGACACCAAGACCGGGATCCAGAGAGCTCGAGCGCGCCAGAACCTGAGTCCACAAGACTAGACCAAGGTGGTCGGCAGCCCGTGCGTAGACATATCTGTAATATTAATATTTAATAAAGATTTCTCTTCAAACGCACAACAATACTACACTTGCTTGAGCAGCCTTTCCGAGTGGGAGAATCTAGGCTTGTAGACAATTCGCTCTCGCATTTACGAATTCATGGTGACTGTTCATCTTGCGGTCTTTTTCCACTATGTTGCGGTGTAGACGCCGTTTTGAGAAAAGGATGAAGGTTTGGCCTTTTCAAGTTCTTGTCAGTTTCTCTGCCAAATCGATTACTCTGTATTCTCCCTGTTCCTGCGCATGTTGAACCGTTTCGTATATTTGCAGAGTCTGTTCTGCAGCCTCTCTCCAAGTGAAGTACTGGAGGACTCTTTTTCTTCCATTTTGGCCCCATCTTCGGGCTCTGTCTGAGTCACTTAGCGTCTCTTTGATGCCCCATGCAATGTCAATAGGATTCCCGCCGTTCACGTGCACGCCATTTTGGTCGGGTCCAGACGGAATTACTTGCTCTCGGAAACCAACTACTCCCTGCGCTCCGACGATTATGGGCTTTCCCATGGACATTGCTTCTAGACTAACTATTCCAAATGGTTCATAAGTGGAGGGGAAAATGCAGATGTCTGCTGCTGCGTAATGTAAAATACGTTCCTTCTCCGGTACAAACTCGAATCTGCAAACCACTTTTTCGCTGATTCCCAATCTGTTGGCGGTTTCAATTATGTCGTTCTGCTGTTCGCCTTTTCCTAAGATCACCAATTTAGTCTTCGGGTAATCTGCCAACACCGTAGGCATCGCTTGAACTAGGTTTGTGACTCCCTTAACCCATGTGAGTCTTCCGAGGAAAAGGATCATTTTTTCTTCAGGTTTTATCCCGTACCTTTCACGTATAGCTTTCACATCTTCAGGTTTGCAGTTTTTGGGGTTGTATTGCTCGGGGTCTACTCCGTTCCAGACTACGCTTATCTTTGAATTTGGCCAACCGTGCCTCGCGAGGTCTTCATGCATCGCGTGGCTCACAGTCACTATTTTGTCCACTTTCTGAGCTGTTGCCCATTCAAAATGCGAAACAACTTCTGAGCCTGGACCGCCGGCTCGTCCCCATTCAGTACTGTGGACATGAAAAACCACAGGGGTCTTTGTCTCATTCTTGACCATCAAGCCGGCAATGCTGCTTAGCCAATCATGTACACAAACAACATCGTAGTTACAATGTTCCTTCTTTAACATGCTGTTTACGAATTTAGTCGCACTTAGTATGTTGTAAATGAATATGTCATTGAACATGCGAATGTTTGTGCCCCATTTTTTCAGGTCATCGATGACAAACATTGGAAAAACATTGCTGGCATCTGCAACCAATGGTCTGTGAACTTCGACTCCTTTTACTATCTCTCTGGTCTTTAGGTTGCCAGGGTTAAGAGTGAAAACTGTTACGTCATTGCCTTTAGACACAAATTCGCGCGTAATGTACTCTGCATACGTGCCCAACCCTCCAACGAGGGCAGGCGGGTACTCCCAAACAAAGAAACCAATTCTCAACTTCAAAAACCTCCAAAGTGATGTTTTCTATTCAAACTGGAGAACAAAAACCACACCGAATCCAAACCGTTTCCCTGCTTATCGAGAAATGCGGCAACCAATGGATAAATAAGTTATGAATTCACGATTCGAATCTGACCTAAATCAATTTGTCGGCATTGCATCTTGTGTGATTACTGGGCATCCAACTTCGGCGACTTGCGCGAATATTCGAAATGAAACATGTGCGTCATTCGTGAAGCATTTACAGAACGGTTCTTTAGAATATCATTTCAGACTTCAGATTCAATCTGTGACAAATCATGTGTTCAGAGTGTGACAATTTGTTAACGCGGTCTTTGGCTCGCGTATGAACGTAAATGCTATTTCGCCATAACGCGATCCCGATGTGGAATCCGACACCTTCATTTCTCTAGGAAACTCACACTCTCACACTGAAAATCATCTGGGGAATGTGTCATCCAGTGCTACGTTCGAAAGGACATATGGAGAATATCTAGCAACTATTCCTGGATAAAATGGGCAAGCATGGTGTGTGATCTTAATCTGTATTTATGATTCGGATTTGTGAGTCATAAGTATGAAATATGTGGTTCATCAGAGTTGTCGCGCCGTTTAAGGTTGCGAGGAGAATAGGTGGACGATTTCATGGAGTTGTCGATGGAGAAACCTGGTGACCTGATCAAAATCTATGATCAAGAGAATGAAGCATGGAAATTTGTCAAGAGAGACAGGGGACTCAACAAGCAGCTGATGGTGATTGAGGACAATCTCTCAAGATTTGGATTGTTAAAAAACGAGATAAGGGTGTACCTTTATCTTGCAAGGATAGGCGAGAAAAAAGCCGGAGAGATAGCAGAAGCTATTTCGCTCCATCGAACTGAAACCTATAGGATATTGCGAGATCTAGAAAAGAAAGGCATTGTCTTTTCGACTTTTGAAAAACCTCTAAAATTCACAGCTGTACCGTTGGAGAAGGCTATAGACACATTGATTGAAGCCAAGAAAATGGGAATCAGACTTCTGGAGAAAGAAAAAGTCGGCTTGGTAGACATGTGGCTATCTATGCCGCAACCCAAAGTCGAGACCAGTAAGAAAGACATTTTTCAAATACTTGAGGGCGGGCAGCACATAATCCTGAAAGCAAATGAACTGTTGAGAAACACTAAGAAAGAAATCCAGATTTTTGCACCTGGAGAATACTTGTCTCAGCTTTACCATAGTGATTTTGTAGACGATCTGAAACGCCGTTCAAACAAGCTGGACATTACACTGTTGACAGAAAACTCTTTGAAGAGCAGATTCTTCGCCGAGAAGATGAGTTGGGCATATCACAAATACCGCATAGCCGAAGTCAAAAATATTCCTTGCTTTATCATTTTTGATAGAAGCGAGCTCTTGGTGACGGTTCAAGAAAACGAGGAAGACAGAGGAGATGTTGACAGAAAGAAGTCGAAGACGGTGGCACTGTGGACAAACTACGCCGCGTTCGTCGAAACGCTTCAGATGCTATTCTCCAAACTTTATGACACGGGAAAAGCTGTCCAAGAAATATGTGTAAGCTCTTCTTGAACGGTTTTTTCTTCTTTTCCGAGGCTTAAGTTTCAGTTCATTTACGTCTGTTGTTTGACAAAATCATGATCTGACTGACTGCTTTACTGGGGACGTGTTTCTGGCGCATGTTGAGCAATCAGATGTTAAGCTCCATCTTAATACAATCCTGCTGACCTTTGTGCGGTTGTCAACCGGGATAGGGCGGTTTCTGCTTTTATCTTGAGTCTGTACGTCCTGTCGCGAAAGTAGAGAAACAATCGGTCGAGTCTTACTCGGCCCTATTGTGGCATCTCTAACAGGATTCTCGTAGCGGTCGGAGATTGACCCGGCAGGCGCTTGCTCCTATTTTCGGCTCCGGCATGTGTTTGATTTCCGTGATGAGGCCGTTGTAGTATCTTTGTCGTACAGGTTCAGAAAAAGGTTTATTAAATCGGACGATAACCGATAAGCAAGACCGGGATAGAAGAGAGATAAATCATGACACAACACACTGAAAGGAAAAAAGGGGCGCGTACGTCACGTAGAAAGCGCGGTATGGTAGGTATCGAAGCTGCCATTGTTTTGATAAGCTTTGTCATCGTTGCCGCTGCGTTCAGCTTCATGGTTGTCAACATGGGTCTTTTCTCAACCCAGCGAGGCAGAGAAACTATCCAACAAGGCATATCAGAATCAGGCAGCCCGCTAATCATAGATGGCAATATGTTTATGAGAGCAAGGTCCGGAACTCCAGCTACGGTAGAAGCAATGATGATCCCATTGAAAACGATGGGTGTCAGATACGTTTCAATGAACCAAAACACGAGCGAAATCTCGTTAGCAATAGAGAGTGATATTGCATACGCTGATATCTATTATGGGATTAATTCAACCTATGAACCGTTGAACACGAAATTTGACACTCTAGTCGACGCTGTCAAGAATCAGACTGGAAGCAGAACCGGTGCACAGCTTTTCTTGGGCAACAGCGACGGGGACACCTCGCTTGACTATGACGAGAAAGGTTACTTGATTGTGTACTTTGGAATTGCGGATCAACCGGGTGAGAGAGAACACATCTACATCGAGATTCGCCCTGAGAAGGGTGCACCAATATTTGTTGAGTTGGTTGTTCCGCCAGCGCTCACTGAAGGATGGTTAGCGATAGGCACCTAGGTGAGCCGCTATGAATCAGTTGATGCGTTGCATGCGTAAGAACAAGCGCGGTATCGTTGGTATCGAAGCTGCCATTGTGTTGATAGCCTTCGTCGTGATAGCCGCAGCGTTGGCCTATGTGGTCATAAACATGGGTTTCTACGCATCGCAGAAGGCGAAATCAACGATAGATAAGGGCATTGAAGAGGCAACGAGCGCTCTTGAACTCGATGGATTCATTGTTGGATATGCGAATAGCTCCAGGGTGCAATGTCTTGCGGTTCCGTTGAAGCTGGCTGTGGGCCAGGAGCAGGTGGACATGGGCTCTAACACCACGCTGGTGGCAGTATTTGGTACAAACTTTGCGCTGTCAGATATTTACGGAAACGCAGCCAGTACTGCAAACGAAAATCTGACTGACCTCATGGTGAACATCACAGGTACTCCCAGTGCTGTGTGTTACCTCTTTAATGACGACGGCGACACGGTTCTGGAGCAAAACGAAAAAGCATACTTGGTCATAAACTTGGGCGATACGTACGCTTTGACATCATATAGCAAAGTGAAGATCGAAATCAGGACGAGCAGGGGCGCGGCTCTGATGATTCAGAGAGAGATACCGGGCGGTCTGCCAGTCAGCAGCGTGTTCGACCTCGGTTAGAAAACTTCAAGGCATGCGACATAACGCCTCAAGAGCCAACCTTAACTTCGACTATACAGTGCTCAACGAGCTATGAACGTGCTTCCCCACTTCTGTTTTTTTGCTAAGGTCTCTGAAGCCAGCCGGCTAAGCGGAGCAACTCCGATTTTTGTAGCTTCGAGAAAACGTTGACCTTGTTTCTCTTGAATTTGACTCGTTCAATTTTGAAGCAACTGGGATCTTGACTTACTCAAACCCTTGAGTCCGGGTCAAGGTCCATTTTTTCTACAGATGCCTTGTGAACATTTCGACCAGTCTTGCGTGCAACGTCTGCAGAGAGTGTGACGCACAGAATATTATATCGCAAGATACTGGATGTGTACAACAGGTGAACATGAAAATGATAGGAAAGAAAACAGTGCAAAAGTTGCTAAAGCAGACCCGCGGTATGGTAGGAATCGAAGCTGCTATAGTACTGATAGCCTTCGTCATCGTTGCTGCAGCGTTCAGCTTTATGGTTGTCAACATGGGTCTATTCTCGACACAGAAAGGCAGAGAAGTCATCCAGCAAGGAATATCGGAATCAAGCAGCCCAATCACATTGGACGGCAGCATACACATATATTGTGCAAACCCGTCCAACGTAAGTGGAATTGTGGTTCCGCTGAAGACTCTTGGAGTCCAATATGTGCCAATGAGCACGCCAGAGACCGAGATCAGTCTAAGGATAGAGAACAGGACCGCATACGCAGACATCTACGAAGGAATAATTGCCAACGTTACCCCAACAGGCGCGTCACTTGACAGTCTCTATGGCAATGTGACTTCAGGACGAGCAGCACTCTTCATTGGCAACAGCGACTCCGACTCATCGCTGGACTACAACGAGAAAGGATATCTAGTGATAACTCTGGTCAATGGTGAACAAGCGCTGGAAAGAGAACACATCTGGCTCGAAATCCGCCCAGAGAAAGGTGCACCACTGTCCATAGAGTTCATCGTCCCGCCGCAGCTTACCAACGGATGGCACACTATCGGTAGTTAGGTGAGCCGCCATGAACAGTCCAATGCGTTGCATGCGTAAGAACAAGCGCGCCATCGTAGGCATTGAAGCAGCCATAGTGCTGATAGCGTTTGTCGTAATCGCCGCTGCCATGGCTTACGTCGTCATCAACATGGGTTTCTACTCGGCACAGCAAGCGAAGTCGACCATCGACAAAGGCCTTCAGGAAGCGACAAGCGCGCTTACACTAGACGGTTTCCTTGTCGGAAAAACCAATGGCACCGCTATTCAATGGCTTGCGTTTCCGGTTAAACTTGCTGTGGGACAATCGGAAGTAGACATGGCAGCCGACACAATCGTCGTCGCGGTCATAGGCACCAATTTCGCCTTGTCAAACATATACAGTGGCGCGACCAACACCACCACGCAAGATGTGACAGCCCTGATGACAGAGGTAGGGAATGGTACTCAGACAACGGCCAATGCCACATGCTATATATTCAATGATGACGGCAACGGAGACACGGTGCTTAAGCAGAACGAGAAAGCCTACGTCATAGTATTCCTAGGAGCAAGCCTATTGTCAAACTACACTAAAGTCAAAATAGAAGTCCGAACCAGCAGGGGCGCAGCCTTGATGGTTCAAAGAGACATACCGGGCGGTCTGCCAATAGACGACATAGTGGATCTAGGTTAGTAAGCTCAACCGCAATCCAAGCGCCTATCCTTTTTTCCTCCTATTTTTTTGAACAATTCAAAATAACAATCAGCTAGGATGACTGCTAACCAGTCATCATGATGAAAGCCTGAGTTTCAGAGTCGCAAGATCGCGAGCTGAACTGCCAAATAATATTCGAAGTCTTGAGAGTCAGTCACATGTGTGAAAAATGTGAAGGTGATCAAATGAGCGCCACAAACGAAGCAAGTCCGAGTTCGAATCCGAGGATTGATGAGGTTGAGAAGGAGGTTAAGAAGCTTAAGTCTGATGTTGAGAGTTTTATGGAGTTGAAGAACACGGTTGAGGATTTGAAGAACACTATCGTGGATATTCGGGCTTTGATGAGTGAGACTCAGAACCCGTTTAACCTTTTGCAGTTCATCACGGATGAGAATGACCTTAGCAAGGTTATCAAGGCGAAGCCGCTCCTCGAAAAGAAACTGGGCAAGGATGGGGCAGTTGAGGCGAAGGCGGCTGAAATTGTTGGAGCGGCTGGGAAGGAAGTTGGGTTTGCTGTAGAGAGTCAGGTTGAAGATAAGGAGGTCGCCATCGTGGAAGCAACGGGAGATGACGTTGAAAAAGGTGAAGAAATCATGGACAAGGTGGAAAATGGAAATCAGGTTGAAAAAGAAGAGGTTTGCGGTGTGGTCGAAGAGTCAAACGTCAACAACACAAGCAGGGGGATAGCAATTATCCATTGGATTTACAAGATGCTTGACCTAGGTTTCAATGAGAAAAGCATAAAGAAGATTTGCGACTACTGCGAGTTCTTCTGTTTCATGCCGAAAGGCTACAGTGAGCACGTATCAAGCTTGGTAGGCGCCGTTATTAAGGCTAGGTCCCGGAAGATTTCAGCTGAAGAATTCATCCTTACCATCTGCTGTGCTGCAGATGCCACTGGATTGAGAATAGATCCCAAAAACTTGAGCGGGCTAATAATAAAAGTGCTAGGAAAAGACTGGACAGACGTAGGTGTCAAATGCAAGTGAACGTCATCGTGAAGTGTTACGTCTACGCAAACGCGTGAATCGTTTTCTCCGGGGAATGTTGTCGCTTCAGTTCATGGATGAACCATTGTATTCCATGCCTACACAGTTTCGTAATTCAAATGCAAGATTCATAAGTGATTTATCTTCTCACTGGGGGATCTCTACACGATCCTTCGTCTTGCCAGAGGCGTCCATGGTTGTCCAAGAGGGATTTCGAAAAATCATTGCTAGAGGCTGTAGATGAAGCACTTTCGTCTTTGGGAGAATTCCTGAAACAAGAGACTTATCGTCACTTGGAGGAGAGTTTCAATATTCCCAAGCGGGAGATCCCTTACAAGATCGAGGCTTTCACTAGCGGAATCGAGGAGATTCTTGGATCAGAGGCTGAATATCTTGAAGTAATGGTCCTGCAGAAGCTTTATGAAAAGGTTGGAGAGTCTTTTGAGAGGAATAAATCTAAAGAGTCTTCGTTTACAGAGGACGTGAAGCGCGCACGTGGACTCTTGTACAGGGGACTTGTCAACAGCGTGCAAGGTGGCTTGGCTGTTTTCCACCTTGAAAATGTGGAGGATCCTAGTTCATTCAGATTGATTGCCGCCAACTCTGCCGCGGCGAAAATGGCAGGAGACGCAGCTGAAAGAATTCTGGGCAAAACCATAAGTGAGGTCTACCCTCAAATTTCTAAGGCCGAGACCCCAAGAATCCTCGAAGTTGTCCGTTCGGGAAAAGCAAAGAATCTGACAGAGTTTCGCGTCGGGTCTGAAGGTGTTGCTGAGCGATATTCGGTAGCGGCTTTTCCGCTTTCCAACGACTGTATAGGCTTGGTTTTCAAGAATCTTATCGAGGGGAAGCGGAGTGAACGCGAAGCGCAGGGGAGCCAAGCACAGCTTGAAGATGTTGCCGCAAGCATGGGCGAATGGAGATGGGAACCGGATACGCAGTGGCGTCAATTCTATTCTGGTCGTTCGCGGGCACGAGAAAGGTGGGTTCAGAGGCAAATCACACATGAACCACGCCATGCTGAGTACCTTTCTTTGAGGGGGAGAGAGTGTCTGGAGAGCGGGGACCTGCCTAGAGCCAGGGAGTTTTTGCATCAAGCTGAGGAGCAATATCGAGAGTACAACATGAGTGAAGAGGCATTCGAGAATGCTTCGCTGCGCATAAAGGCTTACAGTCTGGGAGAAAAGCCAAGCCTGCAAGAATACTTTCGTGTTGCGGAGGAGTATTTTCAGAGATACACGGATTTTTCCATGCATGAATATTTCGTACAAAATCTTGCCACCTATTGCCAATGGAAGGGTTACAAGTACGGTGAGGAGGGCAAATTCGACGACGCTAGGGCGTCCTATGCGCAGGCAGAAGAGATCTTCTTGATGCTTAATAGGTGGGAGAACGCCCTTTTCAATTCTTCAAGGCGTGCGTTTACACACAAAAGCGAAAACCACATGGATCAATATGCGAGGACGGCTGAAGCATTCTTCGAGAAGTACAAAAGACTTTCAGAAAACAGGTACTACAAGGAGATTCGTGCGCACTATTATTCGCAGAAAGCTAGCGAGTCGAGCGATTCCTCCAGAAGTGTAGAGCTCTTGATCGCGGCTGAAAAACTGTTTCTTGAAATCAATCAAAGACAGATGGCGTTCGAGAATGCATGCAGAAGGATTGACTTGTGCTGGATTGGTCTCTCTTCTGATGATGAGCAGTCCACAAAAAGATGTTTTGAAGCGACTGAAAGATTTTTTGAGGTGTACCAAGACTTTTCGGAACACGAAGGCTTCAGGAGGAGGCTCGCCAAATATTACCTGTCCCAAGCTCGGGTGCTCGCGACACAGTTGAAGAAGTTCTTACGCTGAGCCGGAGTTGGTCGCAACTTCATTTGAGCATCAACTGGCGGCGTCTTCGGTAGGCTAATATTGGCTTTGTCCTGAAAATGTGATCTCCGATCTTGTATTGGCAACACCGACGGTTGCAGAACGAATGGCGTCTTCAAATTCGCAAAATGAAATAGTGCATATGGGGGCCTCCAGTTAAGGTCAAGGCGTGAGCACTTGTTCCATGTTTCCGAATGCTGTGCCGAATGATATGTCCATTACGAAGTTGGCAGCTATCCAAGCTGTCCCGCTCAACATTAGTAAGACGCCGGCATACAGAAGACTTGTGCCCCAGAATCCGCCTCTTGCTTCCTTCAGAGTCAAGGCGTTGAGAACTGTCGTGAGCAGGATCATGAAGACGTTTCCAATCTCGATCATTGCAGTTGGTATTGCACCGAATGTAAAAATCTGCGGCACTGACGTGAGAGTTCTGGAGAAGAAGGTGGTGAGAAATGTTAGAGTGGTCAGAAGGGCAACTGTGATGGGCTGGAGAAGGAAGGTGGTTGCCGCTATGGTTTTCGCCACTGCTTCTCTTTTCTTTCGAAACTGCAGACTTCTCACGGAGTTGTTTCCCAGAATTTTTCCTATTTCTAGAGTGTCGGCGCCGTAGCTGAACGCGTCTAGGAATATTTTGTTGGACATGTAAACATTGTGGGATGCTGCCTCTGAGGATAGAAGACTCAGCGTTTTGGTGTTGTCTACGCCGAGCTTGACTCTTGCGAAGGCTCTTTTTATGAGATTCTTTAGGCGGCCAAGTTCTAGGTAAAGGACGTAAGAAAAGGCGCCTTGTAGACTTGACGATGATGCCATGCTCTCGCCCAGCCCTTTGATCAGTGTTGGATAGTTTTCGTCCACTTTCGTAACGAAAGTCTCGAGTTTGTAAGCAAAGTATCCTGGGACGAGAAATGCTATGCCACAAATGAGGAGCCCATATGCAGGGCCGAATATTAGGCTGATCATTATGGCAGGAGCTATGCATGCAAAAGCAACAGGAAGTGTCAGCTTGAAATGCGTATACATCTTTGGAGGTAGATCTTTGTCTATGTGTACGAGTACATCTTTTGGCACAACAGCCTTGAAACCAATGAACATGGTGATAAGACACATAGATGAGATGAAGTATCCTAGAGGAACCATGTTTGGATCGTTAGTGAATACCACGATTATGTCTAATATCATGACGATGAATATACAGACACTGGAGAAGGTGCTGTAGATACCGCCGATCATTTCTATGGATTTTATGGATCTTTCATAATATCCTGAATACTCTTCAATCATTGTTGAGGATTCTAGCTCCAAGTAGCCCTTTGGGCGTATTGATGAAAAGGCTTGTTGGCATCTGATGAGAACATCTTTGAATGGTGGTTTTGCCATGTTTGCTAATTCGGTAGTCGCTTTTGTAATGCCGTATCCATATTCTTTTGCTAATTCAAGAATTTTGGTGAAGACCTGACTGTAGTAGCCATAATCTTTGGTCTCTGCAATAGTTTTCACTAGGTCTTCTGGTTTAACTTCGCCATGAGAGATTGCGTACATGTGGAGAAGCAATGAGACCAGTTGGGCATCGATCTTTCTGGGAACTCTCTTCTTGGTGTAGTACAAAACAAATATGACTGCGACTATTAGCGCGTTTATTGCCAGTAGACTTACTAGCTCTGTTCTGCTCAGCAGATATATTGAGACTGCTAAGTCGGGGATAAGGAGCAGGATCATCTGCTTTTTCAGTGAGCTTAATCTGTTATCCAGGGGAATTTTCCCTCCTTTACTTGTGCGTGTACCTCTGCCACTCCGGTTTTCTCAGTTTCTATGACTGTGTTCCACACGTCCTTGAACCTTGGATGTTTTTCGGAGAGTATTGTCAGTATCTCAGCGCGTATTTGAAGTTCTGCATAGAGTTCGGGCAGTCTTTCCGCTTCCCACCCTCGGTAAGGAAGGACTTTTGCCTCCATCAGAAAGCTTGAACCTGCAAAGGACAGTTTGTCTTCGTCTGAGTCGAAGGCGAAGACAGGGAGGAAGTTGAGCTGGCCTTCTTCTTGGTCGTAGTTTATGATCTCATTGACTGAAGTGATTCTTCTGACGAGCTTCAGTCCTCTTTTGATCCTGTTCTGGAAGATGGCGACGTTAAGGCCGTTCATATGTGATTTTGGAACGTTTATTGGAGAAGAAGTCAGTCTTTGGAATAGTGTCTGCAGGTCTCCTGCGTGTATGGTGGACACAACGGGGTGTCCTGTTTCGATGGCTTGGAATGCTATCTGTCCTTCTTCACCCCTGATTTCTCCTACGATTATTTGGTCTGGTCTCTGCCTCATGGCTGCCTTCAGCAGGTCGAACATCGTTACTTTGGTTCCCGTGGCCAGTCGAGTGACCTCTCTTACCCAGTTTCTGTGAGCCAAGTTTACTTCGGGTGTCTCTTCAATGCTGACGATTTTTGCGTCGGGTCTTATGAGTCCAACAAAAGCGTTCAGACTAGTTGTTTTGCCTGACGCCGTTTCTCCACACATGAAGAATGAGATTCCCATTTCTAAAAGTATCCAAAGGTAAGCGGCCAGCTCAGCGGACATCGTCTTCCATTTGATCAGATGCGCAACTGAGATTGGTTCTTTAGGGAACTTCCGGATGGTGAAGTTGCTTCCTTTAACGCTTATGTCTTCCCCGAAGACAATGTTGAATCTAGATCCGTCATCTAGGTGAACGTCGAGGATCGGGTTAGTGTAACTGAGAACTTTTCCGTGTCTTTCGGCAATGCCTCTTAATAGAGCATTTCCGTCTTCGGCAGAAATCTCGAGGTTGCTTTCAAGCGCGCCGAAGAATTTGTGGTAGACGTATACATGTCCAGCTCCTGGAACGCTTACGTCTTCAAGCCATGGGTCCGCTAGGAAGTCGTCGAGTATCCCGTGGCCCACTTTTTCTCTCAAGAAATGGTAGAGGACGCTTCTTTGTTTGCCTTGAGGCAACTTGAGGACTCTCTTTCTGACCGCTTCTTTGAACAGTTTCTCTATGATTCTCTCCTTGTCTCTTGCCTCCTCGGCGACAACGGTTCTTTCTGTTATTGACCTTGCGACTGCGTCCTCAACTTGATCGAGGATCTTTCTGGGTGGTTTTTCAGGTTCGATGATGTTGTATTTGCCGTATTCTCCTCCAAACTTTATGTGAATGAAGGCGCCTAGTCCAATCGGATACACGATGTCTAACACAGATGCTGCAGAAAGCAGATCACCGCCTGATCCGACCATGCTGGGGTCCGTCACGTATTCCGGCGTAATCCCGTTGGTCTCACAGTATGATTTCAAGTATGGATACTTTTCGTAGGCCTCTTGAATGGTCTTCGGGACTTCTAGGTCATAGAGACTCACGAATTTTTCTTTTTCAGTTCTTTTCTTCTTGTTTTGTTCATTGCCTTTGAGCTCTAGTTTGACCTGATTTTGTTCGGGTTGAACCTGTTGTGGTTTGGACTTTGAGGTTGGTATTGGAATTGTCATTTAGACTTTTACACCACCAAGAGGCAAGACTCTTAGGCCTAGGTGAGGGTTGATTTCTAAGCTGACAGATGGTTTTCTGTCGCCTGAAGTTCCCCACAATTTGACTATTTTGAGTATCTTCACTTGGACACCTGCGACTTTACCGTTTGAAATGGTCAGGTAGACATCTGACGAGGCTTTGAGTTTCATGATGGAGTTTTCTGGGAGAAAATTAGGATGGTAGGTCAAGATTATTGTTTTTCCTTGTGAAACGAGGTTCTTCATGCGAGTGATGAAGGTCAAAAACACGTGAGGCGGAGTGTCTACTGCTAGTATGCTGAGGCTGTCGATTACGATGAAGTCGTATCGGTCTTTGTACATTTCCAAGAAGTTTCTTGTGACTTTGAAGAAGAGGGAAGATAGGAATTGGCTCCATTTGCCGCCTTCAACGTGTAAGGCATACATGTCCATCTTGGCGTTGATGTAGTATTGGTAAGGATCTAGCTTTATGGATTTCATCATTGCAAGATACTCTTTGACTGTTGTCTCGCTTGTTATCACGCACACTCTCATTTTTGCCTTCAGTGCGCAGTAGACTATCTGTTGCGTGAGCGCGGTCTTTCCCGATCCAAAATCTCCTTCAATCGATGCCAGTGATGGATAGGGAAAGCCTCCGCCTATACTTTTGTCGAGATCTTTTATGCCTAACGACAGTATGTTCATGTTTCTACTTCCTCCTCACTTAACGTCCTCTCATACGACGCTAACGGTATCGCATCAATCATGAAAGGCTGTAATCTATGCTTAGGTTGTCCTTCTTTAACGGACGTAGTCTTCAGCAATGCTGTATACTCCCATTCCTGACTTTCCTAATCCGCTCATTAGCTGGCCATACTGTGAGACGAAAACTTCTTCTGCAGCGCTGACGCCGTAATGTGATGCGAAAACGACTGTGACGAGACTGTTCACAGGGATGTCTGGTGCGCCAGAAGGCAGTTCCACTCGTATCAGTGCTTCTTCGCCAGGCTTTAGGCAACTGTGTGATGTAATAGTGAATGAGGCGTCTGTGCCGGTAACATTGATTGACAGAATTGTGTAGTTTTCTATCAGGTATGTTTGCCAATCACTTGTAGTATTATTGTAGTTGAGTATGACGCTGTTCCAGACATAACTTTCATTTCTGAGGAATATGTCCCTGGAACCCGTGTTTCTCACGGAGAAGTTGAGTTCTCTTGCTTCTATGCTCGTGATATTGAGTGTGAGTTGAACGCCAAGCTTTATCTTGTCGTCGGATGCAGAATTTAACATTGATCCCAGAGCGTTCATGGTGGAAAGCGTTGATGTTGAAATGGCGCCGGCGAGAGCTATCCAACCAACGAAGACGATCGCTGAGGCAATCGATACCGAGAGACCCATCAGTCATCACGTCCTATGGAGGTGAAAACAAGTAGCTGTTGGATATTCCTCTGTATGGTACAATCTTGGCTTCGTAAAGATTGGCTGTCACGCTGGTTGCGTTGAACACTCGCATGGTAGCAGCTTCACCTACGTCGCAGACGCCGTTGTCGTCTGCATCGATCAGCGTGAATTGCCCGCTCCCAGTGATTGCACTTGAATTGTAGGAGTACACTGTAGCTTGCCCATATCCACCGACATACACGCTGATGAGGTCAAAGTCCGAAACAGGAAGCGTTCCCGTGTTTTTTACGTATACGACAAACAACGGGCTTGGATCTGTCGTCTGATTGACGAAAGCGTAGACTATGTCAATGCGAGTCTGAATGTTTCTTTTGACCGAGTCAAGATTCTGCAGTATGTTACTTTGAAGAGATGTTCCCGCATAGATGGCGTAAGATGCGAAACCACTTGCGAGAACTACCGAAGCGATGACCATGATTGCTTCGGTGATCGTGAGTGAAAATCCCATTTATTGCCCACTCATCTTGTTCTTTCTTAGCACGTCTATCACTAGACCGCTCAAGTCTTTCGAATCAACTCTCACGCCCACGGCGTCCGCGGCACTATAGATGCTAAGGATGAATTCTTCAGCTGATATCTTCTGAGATCTAGCCCTGACAATGGCGCCCACTAGGTTTGATACGTGCTCACTGTAGCCCTTCGGCATGTAACACGAAAACTCGCAGTAGTCGCAGATTTTCCGTATGCTCCTTTCGTCGAAGCCCAGGTCTAACATCTTGTAGATCCAATGAATGATCGCTATTCCCCCGCTTGTGTTGTTGACGTTTGACTCTTCGACCACACCGCAAACCTCTTCTTTTTCAAGCTGATTCTCATTTTCCACCTTATCCATGATTTCCTCACCCTTTTCAACGTCATTTCCCGTTGCTTCCACAACGGCGACCTCCTTATCTCCAACCTGACTCTCCACAGCAAACCCAACTTCCTTTCTAGCCGCTCCAACAGCCTCAGCCGCCTTCGCCTCAACTGCCCCATCCTTGGCCAGCTTCTTTTCGAGGAGCGGCTTCGCCTTGATAACCTTGTTAAGGTCATTCTCATCCGTGATGAACTGCAAAAGGTTAAACGGGTTCTGAGTCTCACTCATCAAAGCCCGAATATCCACGATAGTGTTCTTCAAATCTTCAACCGTGTTCTTCAACTCCATAAAACTCTCAACATCAGTCTTAAGCTTCTTAACCTCCTTCTCAACCTCATCAATCCTCGGATTCACACCCGCACTTGGATCTGTGACGGGGTTTACTGGCGGATTCACATTCGGGCTCGGACTTGGACTACTGCTCAAATAATCACTCTCCATGCTTCTCCTTTACACATGATCTTGACCTGTCTTTCACACTTGAAATCCGGATTAATGGTTCACAGTTCACTCAAGGACTATTTTACGGTTCTGAACCGCGAATATGAATTCAGAATTCAGGTCGGTTGTCAGATTCTTTACACTGTTTCCACCAATCAATTCGTCGCGAGGGTTGGAGGAGAAAGGCGAATTTGAAGTGTTCTCGCGTGTCTGCTGCAAAAACAAGCTTGCTTGATTATGTGGAGATCAAGAAGCAAAACAAGTCTGTCAGACTGGTACTTGTCTGATATGTTCGTTTTCACAGAATCTAGGCATCCTTTTTGCTTTGATGCGAGATCAGACCGCAAATAAGTTATATCTGTTGAAGGAACTATGATAAGAGCGGCAGGGAAGAGAATTGCTGAAGATTGTGGGTCCCAGAATGCTTTGTACATTGTTGTTTTTGAGCATGTTCGCCCTGGCATATAGCATTAAGGGAGTCGAAGCACAATCAACGACCACGACGGAAACAACAATTTTCTCGCACGCGATTTTCGTTCCACCGCGAGGGGTGAGAGCTCCATACAACGATTTAGCTGGGGGAACGATTGTAAGAATCACTTTCAATGCATCAGAAGCAATTGACTTTTTCTGCCAGAACTCTTGGGAATACAATGAGAGCTCTTCCTCAGGCTGGCACAACGTGACCTCGCACTGGTCTGATAAGACTGCGTTTATGAATAAAACATACACCACTCCTACCACGGACGTCTGGTACTTCACCCTAGTCAATTATGAGAATCATGGCATAGATGTGTATGACATCAGTTTGTACCGCATCGAAACCTACGAAATCCACGTTGAGACTGACAAAGAATACTATGGAAAATGGGGGCAGGCTACGTTGAAAGCAACCGTTAACAAGGACGGCAAACCTGCGCTTGGGATCGGAGTCTCGTTACAAGTGTCTGGTCCTAGCGGGAATGTCGTGTTTAGCCAAAACAACCAAACAAATGCTTATGGGCGAGCTGTAGCCATTTTTGATTTGTCTGGAGAAGTGGGCACTTACGCTGTCACTGCTAGAGCTGTCATTGTAGAAGAAACGATTGAAGACTCTGCGACCTTTTCAACAGATGTCAGACCGCCAACTACTTCCAGCGACTATGATGGCACGTGGCATACTGCGAACTTCACGATCACATTAACAGCCGTCGACAATGAAAGCGGCGTGTCAGAGATAGATTACCGAATCAATAATGGTCCAATTCAAAACGTGAGCGCAAATGGCCAACCGTTCATAACCGTTGAAGGCGATAGCAACACGATAGAATACTGGAGTACGGACAAAGCTGGCAATGAGGAGAGCCATCACCTTCTCTCAGGAATCCAACTGGACAAGACCGCAGCCACCGGATCGATAGTAATGAACAATGGTGAAACCTATACAAACTCATCACAGGTGGAATTGGCGCTAACAGCAAATGATAATACCTCAAGCATCTACGAGGTAAGATACAGCAATGACGGTGTATGGGACACTGAACCATGGGAGCCACCATCGACAACAAGGATGTGGAGTTTAGCGCTTGGTGACGGATTGAAGACAGTTTACTACCAGATCGAAAACCAAGCAGGACTGGTTTCCATTACATATTCAGACAGCATAACTCTGGATACTGAGAGCCCTATCATTGGCACCGCATCTCGCATGCCGAATGGCGATGTGCAACCTGACCAAGAAGTGAGGGTGTCGGTCAATGTCGCTGACTCTTTGAGCGGTGTCAAGGGTGTAAGAATGAGATACAACGCAAATGCGAGTGTGTTTTGGGTTGATTTTCTGATGGCCTTCAATTCTGGAGCCGGTCTTTACGAATACATTGTTCCTGGTTATCAAACAGACACCGTCGTAGAATACGAGATAATAGCTTACGACTTTGCTGGGAATTCCCGGACTGAAAACATTGGAGGACAATATTACATTTACACTGTTGTGCCGGAGTTTTCAACAATGCTTGTTTTTCCTCTGCTAGTACTGGCAACATTCTTGATCGCAAGAATGCATGAGAAAGCCAAGTTTCGGCGGGATCCTGCTAGAGTTTGCTGACGGTTATGCGGACTTTAACGTCACCGACTTGTGCGCCCACATAGAAAAAGTAAGTTCCGTCTCGCGGCACAGCCCATGGTCCGTCAAAGAAAGTTATGTCTGTTTCCTCCAACAAAGTCTCGAATCGGTTTTCCGCCGTTATTCTGAAATCTAGGGGTTGTCCGAAACCGGAAACTTGGATGTAGATTTCGTCTCCTTTTTTGAGGGTCAGGTTGTAGTTCCGTTCGTAGTTGCCGTCGGTAAGCATTGTCATCTCGTCCAGGAGAATTGGCTTTTGGGGTGGATTGGTCAGAAGAGGAGACAGCATGATGTAGCTGACAACTGAAACTGCAACTATGATTACGGCGGTGATTACGATTCTGGCTACGAGTGCCTTCGGCATTTTGGTGGCCATGGGTTTACCTGGATACAATCACAGTTCCTGCGACTATGAAGCTTATGAATATGTTGTTCAGATTTTTGATGCAGATCTCAGATACTGGAGCGCAGGCTCGGGAAGACAGGCACCGGAGATGAAGCGTGCAGCTCGCTGTTTTAAGATTTCGTTTCTTTGTTTGTTCAGCTGCCTATGTTCAGCCATCCTGGGGTTAGCTGCGGCGGAACAATGAATTCGATGGACATTGGTGCGCCTTTCTCTGGCCTAATCTCGATGTAGATGTGCTCTCTTTCGACAGCTTGGTCGCTTGAACCTATGTACATGGTTAAGTATCCTTTTTCTCCATAGTCGAGCGAACTGTCACCGTCGCTCCTGCCTATGAAGAGTTGGCATTTAGTGTGCGTAGACCCGACTGCCGTTACGAGATCGTCGAGTGTAGTGTTCAGCGGGTTTTCATCGGTATTTATCCCGAAGTAGACGTCGGCGTATGCCGTGTGATTTTCTATTCTCAATGAAATCTCGGTAGAGTTTTGTCCCATTGAGATCTGCCTAGTTCCCAGCGTTTTCAGCGGAACAACCAGAGCATCTACTCCGTCACCACTGCTGTTCCCTCTAGCGAAGATACTGCCGTCCATGACTAGTGGGCTGCTTGCTTCCTCTATGGCCTCTTGTATGGTTTCTCTGCCTCGCTGTGTCGAGAATAGACCCATGTTGACGACCATGAAGCTGAATGCTGCAGCAACGATGACAAAGGCTATCAGTACTATGGCGGCTTCAATGCCTACCATACCGCGATTCTGCTTCAGAAGCCTTTTCAGTATTTTCCTCGATTTCATTTCTATTTTTACCTTCTCCTTTACGCAATCAACCGGTTTTCAACACTTGAATCCAGATTGACAATTCACAGTGTTCAGCCCAACACCTATTTTACAGTTCTGAACTCCGAATAAGTATTGAAAATCCAGCTTTTCTGTGACACAGATGCCCATAAGTTTTCGGTCGTAGTTTAGTGTTCGATTTTTGAGGACCTGACGGCGTCGTTGTCATCAGGAGATTCAGACTCTCTTTCCTTTTCTTGGTGGTCCAACAGCTCGTCATAGTTGCTCTTGTTTTCAGTTTAGCTTAGGCGCTCAACGTTGCGTTACTGGCCCTGAGTGACATCTGAGTTTTGGTTTTATGGTCGTTTCTGAAACTAGCATAAAAAGACAATGTATTTGTTATTTGAGATGTGAAAAAAGGGAAGAGAGCATGTTTGCTGTTTTTGCCTTTTGGTCTTTTTGTTCGCTTAATGTAGATCTCCTTTGTAGGCCCTTTCTGCGTTGAACTGCAATCTGATGAATTCTTTGCAAGCCGAACTGCCTCTGTTGCTGCATCCTTTTTCCTTTTGAGCGAAGACCGGGCACATTCTCCACAGCAGGCATCTTACGGCTACACCGATTTGTTTGCTCTGCATCGGATTTTGAACAACGATTTCCGCGGACATTTTCCTTCTACCCAAGTGGCGCTTTGTAGTTCTTCTTTGGCGTTCGCCTTCACTTATGAGACTTATGAATCCAAAGTACAGATTGCGAACTGAACTGCAACTTGAATCCAAACATTACTCTGGGTGTGGGATGCATGCGCAGAACTCGCTCAACGTGTCTTGATGCAAGCTGACTCAGTTGGTTGGCGATGATGTTTTGGGTTCTTATCGGTTTTGAGAATCTCACTCTATCCACGATCAGCGTAGAACGGTTTTCAACGTTGAGAACGCAGTGCAGATTTTGATCGCTTTCATCTGTCGGTTTGCAACATATTCCGCTGATGGAAAGTTGGTTTAAGTGTTTTGAAAGTGCTTTCTTAATTTGGTGAAGGGTTCCTTAAGGCTTAAGAGTTGAGGAAGCATGGCAGGTCGAGAAGGCTTCAGTTCGGAAAACGCTCGCAACGTGATCTTGCGCCACAACGACAAGTTATACTATGTTAGCCGGGTGAGTGTTCGCATGTGTGAAGGCGAAGGAGTTCACCGGGCAGTCTTTCACGCGAGGAGAGCGATTGACAACAAGATTGAAGATCTTAATGTTGAGATAACTCGAAGACTCTACGACGCGCTCGTCGAGTACGCCAAGCTTGATAATGACGATTTGATACTGATTCTACAAATCGAAGGCAACAGCTCGAAATGGTGTCTCATAACCGAAAACTGGCTGAAGCGCGGTGCAAACGGTAATAACGCCAGCAAATACGTCGTTTAGACTATGCCCCAACATGTTAAAAAGCAGTCCGATTTTCATGAGTGCGCGCTGAATTTACACTGAAGCCGTTTTCATAAAGTACCCCGAATGGAACTTTGGCAAAGTTTTCCTTGTGTTCCAGACGCTGCAAATCATATTGTGCTCGTCGTTTCAGATGAGAAGGTCATTCTGGCGCTCCCTCGCAAGAGGTGTGGGGTGAAATGAAAATGAATATCCGCGGCTATTTTCACACCCCTTGGATCGACAGAGTTTCTCGCATGGTTGCGTAGGCAAGGCTCATTGGTGTATTCTTGCGTTGCAAGTGTATCTCTGATGTTGTTACTTAAAAAACGTTGCTATTAACGTATACAACAGAAATACACGACGTGTAGCACGACAGTGGCGATGAAGAAACATCTGTCCAGGAAACTTTGACAGCTAGAAGACATCTAGAATTGCACGATTCTCGAGGCCGCTTTTCTGTTTGCAGATTCCGGAGCCAGAGCTCATCTGGATTCAGAATCAAGATTTGGTATTCATAACCAATATCAATAAAGTCCAGAAGAGGTAACGCCGTGACAAAATTGAGGACTGCGCTTCATATGAGAAGGCTAGTTGCAGTTAGCATGATTATGATTCTGGCCGTACTTTTTGTCAAGCTAGACCTTACAGTCAAGGCCCAGTCATCCACAGAATATGGAAGATATGTGCACAATTATTCAAACTGGACTTACGTGGAAAAGCCGATGTTTCCGGTTCTGTTTAACGAGTCTCAGATATTGACGGGTCAAAACTGGAGTATCGTGTGTCCGCTCACGGCGAATCAGAGTTATCATGTTTACTTTTATGGTGCTTGGGTGAATGAGGGGTCGGAGCCTAAGACGGATTATGACATTTATGTTTATGACCCTTCAAGCCGGCTTGAAGCCAAGCATACTGCTTCCGCAGGGTTGCCTGAACATCTGGGAAGCGCGGGAAATGAGCCGTTGTTCGTTCCAAAGTCCACTGGCAACTACACCTTTGTCATAGTGAATGATCCTGCTGAAAGCATGGGTACTCAGAAAGCAACGTTCATGATTGTTGAGAATGTTGAATGCAATGTTTGGCAAAGCCACTACGTTGAAGGAAAAAGCGGCAGTTTGCCGGTCCTTTATACGAGCTGGGCTTACGAGTTTATGACCGAGAGCCAGTACGTAGAAGTGCTCGTTAAGGTTCCTCAGAGTTTGGACATGTATGAGGCTCGGCTTTATTTGATGGCTGATCCGACATCTCCAGACTACACTCTTCTGAATGGTGTCCCGTTGGCTTGGGAGCCTGGGCTATACGGCAATAGAAGTGGCGTGAACAACATGCTGGGCGGCTACAACCTCGATAGCGAAGGGTATAGAGGTGTCGGGTACGCAAGCTGTGAAAGTTTTGGTCAGAGCATGTTCTTGAACTTCACGTCGCCGCATTCGGGAAAGAATCTCTATCATTTGGTCTTGATTGGTGAGAAGGGCGCCGGAACGGTGGAATTTCTCATCAAAACGGCGCTTGATGTGGGCTTGGTTCCCTCAATTGTTCCGGGCAAAGTGTATCTAGATAGTAATGCTACAGTCGCTTATACTTCAAAATCAACAGACCTGTTAAACGCAACCTTGACGTTTTCAACTGACGGCTGGAGAACCTCATCAGCAGTCGCTATGGACATCACGAACAGTAGCAGAACTTGCAGAGCCTCCATTCCTCATCAAGCCGGAGGCGCATTCGTCAGTTACAGGGTTGAGGCGCACGACTTGCTGGACAACGTTCTTGTTGCCGGCGGAAATTACACTGTGAGACTTCCGTCGACATCTTACATTGCAAAGCCGATGGTTCCCGTGTTTTTCAGTGATTCTCAGATTGACATTGGCGAAGACTGGAGTGTCGTGTGTTCGCTCAGGGCAAACCACAGTTATCATGTATACCTTTACGGCGCATGGGTGAATAGCGGCTCGGAACCCAAGACAGACTACGACATCTATGTATACGATCCCGAAGGCACACTGGAAAGTTCTCACACCGAAGCCGCGGGCTTGTTAGAGCATCTAGGAACCACGGTGAACGACGCATTTTTCGTGCCAAAGTCCACTGGCAACTACACCTTCATTGTCTCGAATGATCCTCGGGAGAGCAAAGGCGCTCAACAAGCAACGTTCATGATCGTCGAAGACGTGGAATGCAACGTTTGGCATGAGCATTACACTGAAGGAAAGGGAAGTGACAGTCTGCCAGTCTTTGACACGAGCTGGACCTACGAGTTTGTGACTGACAGTCAACGTGTGGAGGTCTGGATCAAGGTTCCTCAGAGTTTGGACATGTATGAGGCTCGGCTTTATTTGATGGCTGATCCAACGTCTCCAAACTACACTCTTCTGAATGGTGTCCCGTTGGCTTGGGAGCCCGGGCTCTATGGCAACAGAAACGGTGCAAATGGGATATTTGGAGGCTACAACTTGGACAGTTGGGGATACAGGGGTGTGGCTTACGCGAGCTGTGAGTTTTTCGGTCAAAATATGTTTCTGAATTTCACTTCGCCACATCTTGGAAGAAGCCTTTATCACTTGGTCTTGATAGGTGAGAAAGGCAATGGAACAATTAGATTTCTAGTCAAAACGGTGTTTGATGCTTCTCTGCAGCCTTCGATAGTTCCGGGCAAGGTGTACCTGAATAGCAACGCAACGATCGCATACATCTCCGTGTCGACGGACTTGGTGAACGCAACCTTGCAGTACTCAATCGACGGCTGGAGGACTTCTGTGGCCATTCACATGGACGTTTCGAATGGCAGCAGAACCTGCATGGGACTCATTTCTGGCCAGTCTGGGGGCACGTTTGTCAGTTATATGGTTGAAGCACGTGATTTGCTAGAGAATGTTCTTGTTGCTAGGGGAAACTACACTGTTCGACACGCTCTCACGTCCTTCGTGGAGAAGCCGATGGTTCCCGTGTTTTTCAGTGATTCTCAGATCGATATTGGTGAGGACTGGAGTGTTGCGTGTTTGCTTAGGGCAAATCACAGTTACCATGTTTACTTCTACGGTGCTTGGGTGAATAACGGTTCAGAACCCAAAACCGACTATGACATCTACGTCTACAATCCGCAAGGCATACTGGAAAGCTCCCACACAGCTTCCGCAGGTTTGCTGGAGCATTTGGGAACGACAACGGACTTGCCGTTTTTTGTTCCGAGCTACACTGGTAACTACACATTCATTATAGTGAATGAGGCTTCGGACAGTATGGGAGCTCGACAGGCAACGTTCATGATCGTCGAGAATGTGGAGTGTAACGTTTGGCGAAGCCACTACGTTGAAGGAAAAAGTGGCAGTCAGCCAGCTTTCAACACGAGTTGGGCGTACGAGTTTGTGACTGATAGTCAGCGTGTGGAGGTTTCGGTCAGAGTTCCTCAGAGCTTGGACATGTACGAGGTTCGGCTTTACTTGATGGCTGATCCATCATCCCAAAACTACACGCTATTGGACGATATTCCATTGGCTTGGGAGCCTGGACTCTATGGCAACAGGAGCGGTGCGGGCGGAATGTTCGGCGGTTACAATATGGACAGTGACGCGTACAGGGGTGTGGCCTATGCGAGCTGCGAGTTCTTCGGCCAAAGCATGTTGTTGGGCTTCACTTCTCCGCATTCTGGAAGAAGCCTGTATCATTTGGTTCTCATAGGAGAATTCGGATCTGGGAACGTAGAGTTTCGAGTCAAGACCATTTTTGATGTTGGTTTGTTGCCTTCAAGTGTTCCGAGCAAAGTGTACCCAGAAGACGATACTGCCATAGCTTATGTTTCGAAGTCCACGGACTTGGTTAATGCCACTTTGAGATATTCAGCGGACGGCTGGAATAATGCGACAGTTGTTGGAATGGATATTTTCGGTAACAGAACTTGCACGGCAACTATTCCTAAGCAGGCACCTGGAACGCTTGTCAACTACCGCGTTGAAGCCAATGATTTCTTAGAGAACGTTCTCGTTGCCACTGGAAACTATTCGGTAAGACGTAACTCGACGTTCTTGGAAAAACCCGTGTCTCCAGTTCTGTTCAATGATTCTGACATTGAAACCGGTCGAAACTGGAGCATCGTCACCCCGCTCATGGCAAACCGCACCTACCACGTCTACTGCTATGGGAAATGGGTGAACAACGGGTCAGAGCCAAAAACGAACTATGACGTTTTTGTCTATGATCCTTACGGCAATCTTGAGGGCTATCACGCTGCTTCAGCAGGGTTGCCTGAGCGCTTGGGAACCACGGTGGACGACGCTTTCTTCGTTCCAAAGTTCACTGGTAACTACACTTTCATAATAGCGAATGAGGGTGGGGCAGGCATGCAGGCTGAGCAGGCAACGTTCATGATCGTTGAGGACGTTGAATGCAATGTTTGGCGCGGTCACTATGTCGAAGGTAAGAACGGCAGTCAGCCCGTTTTCAACACGACTTGGGCCTATGAGTTCGTTAGTGAGAGCCAGCATGTGGAAATATTGATCGATGTTCCGCAAAGTCTGGCCATGTATGAGGCTCGGCTTTATTTGAATGCTGATCCGACGTCGAAGAATTATTCATTGTTGAACGATGTTCCGTTGGCTTGGGAGCCTGGACTTTACGGTAACAGGAGCGGAGAGGGTGGAATCCTTGGGGGTTACAACCTTGACAGCGAAGGATATCGAGGTGTAGCGTACGCGGGCTGTGAATATCCTGGCCAGAGCATGTTCTTGAACTTCACGTCGCCGCATTCTGGAAAGAGTCTCTATCACTTGGTCTTGATAGGTGAGAGGGGCGCTGGTACGGTGGAGTTTTTAGTTAAGACCGTGTTTGATGCCAGTTTGTTGCCATCGATTACTCCGGGCAAGGTGTATCCGAACAGCGATGCTACCGTGGCATATGTTTCGAAGTCCACGGACTTGGTCAATGCGACTCTGCAGTATTCGACTGATGGTTGGAAGAACGTGACTACAGTCAAAATGGAGATCGTGGATGACAGAACTTGTAGAGCGACAGTTCCCGGGCAGAATTTCGGGACGTCTGTAGTTTATGGAATTGAGGCGAGCGATGTGATGAGGAATGTTCTCACTGCGAATGGAAGTTACCCGGTGAAGCGTCCTTCATCTTTCAACGTGTCTTTAACTCGGGAAGCGGTAAGCTTGGGTGAAAACATTACTGTTCAGGGTTATCTGACGTCTCGAGTGGCAGGCTTGCCAATCACGATCTACTTTGAATTCGGAAACGAAAGCGGAAGCATAGACTGCTATACGGTGGAAAATGGAGTTTTCACGGGTAGCTTCAGACCGGAAGCCGTTGGAATCTGGAGCGTTCAAGCAGTATTCTTCGAGGACGGACTGACCTATGGAACCGTGGGCCCGCAGCTTACAATTGAAGTTCAGGAACCGTCTTTTCTTGCCAAATATTCCCTTTACATAGGCATTGGAGTAGGCGGTGGAGTGGCTGCCGTGGCAGTCGTAATGGTCTACCTGAAGAAATGGCGGACGGCTGGACCAGAAGAAGAATGGTAGCAGAATCAGAGAACTGATTTAACTATCCCTCACTTGTTCTATCAGTCACCTTAGAGTACATGGATATTATTGATGATCTGGTGATAGGGTCAAAGGGAAACGTTTTAGACCCGCGCTGGTTACCTAATGAAGTCGGTGTTGAACGGGTATGGATAAACCCTATCTCCGTCAGATGTCTACTCCATCTCTTGAAAAGCCGATTTTTGTGCAGGGGTTACCGGGGTTTGGAAACGTTGGGAAGATTGCGGCTATTTTGTTGATGAAGTTCTGCGGTGCAAAACCGTTTGCTGAACTTTACTCGCCATCTTTCCCGGACTATGTTTCAGTCAATTCAAAAGGGATTTGTCGGTTGCCCCGATACGAGTTTTTCGCTGCGCCGATGGAGAAAAATGATTTCATAATACTAATCGGAGACACGCAGCCCTCTTTTGATGACGTGGTCGCGCATTACGCTCTTTGCAGTGAAACGCTTGACTTTGTTCAGAAACAGGGCTGCAGTTTCATCGTTACGACCGGTGGGGTGCCCATAACGGAAGAGAAGGCACAGGTGTACGTGGCTGCAACTTCGCGTAGACTTGCCTTGGAGTTCATGGAGAAGGGCGCGGTGATGTACAGCAAAGGCAGAATTGTTGGCGCCACAGGCTTGATCTTAGGGTTGGCGAAGGAACGTGGATTGGAGGGCGTAAGCGTATTGGGCGCAACGACAGGTTTTAAGGCAGATCGTGGTGCAGGTTTTGCAGTCTTCAAGTTCCTAATGAAAGCTTTGGGCAACGAAGTGAAGGAAGGGTTATAAGAGAAAATCATGATTTTAAGTGAGTATTAGAGTGGATCAGTATGGCTCAGGAGAAGCAGGTGAAAACGGGGATGTTGAGTTCGAGACATTGGAAGGCGTTTCTAGTCATTATTGCAGGTCTCTTCACTTTTGGTGGACCCTACTTGGCCTACGTATTCATTCATCTCTTCAAGGCGAGTGTTGCTATTTCTATTGTTTCTGGTCTCGCCTTGTTTATGGTTGGTCTGGTGCTTGTCTGGTATTTGGTCAGGAACAAGATCATTACTTGAGAAATGAAGTCTAGTCTTGCCTCAGATACCCTAGAGCACATCATCTTCTCAGGCAATAAGACTCGTCATCGGCAGGTCTAAAAAGAGACTAAGGCTCGTTAAAAGTCGTTCGGTCGTCAACAGCTTCCAAACTAAAGCACCAAGTTCCTTCAATGCGTCAGAACAAAACACTATTAATATCTACTCACGACATGAATGTTATGGTTTGAAACGAGCGATGGACGAGGAAAAAATGAAGAGAAGCAAGGAACAAAGCCGGAAAGGAGAGTTGTTGGCCCAAGCGGCCAGATTCGTTGATCTGGTGGATTATCAGAAAGGTTCTGTTGTGAGTCGGACAATCATTGACAGGAAGGCTGGAACAGTGACCTTGTTCGCTTTCGATGAAGGGGAAGGGTTGAGCGAGCACACAGCTCCTTTTGACGCTTTAGTCTACCTCGTTGACGGCGAAGCGGAAGTCGTCATTTCTGGACAACCTGTCTTGTTGAAAGAAGGTGAAATGGTTGTGATGCCCGCAAATAAACCGCACGCTTTGAGAGCGGTAAAGAAGTTCAAGATGGTTTTGACGATGATACGTTCATAGAATATGCAAGCGCTTGTCTCTCTTACCGTAGTCCAGGCCATGCTACTCACAAAACATAAAACATATAAAATATGCTGAGAGATATACTCATTATGTCAGATGAGAAAGAGAAAAGACTCGAGGAAATGATAAGAAAAGGTCACACGTCAGCCAAGAGGACAACGATAATTCTGGAGAAAGAGGAACGAGAGTTCGTTGATTCCTTGATCCGAGAGGGCAAGGAACCCGGTATCAAACCTCTCATTTCCAAAATGCTTGATGTCTACAGGAGCATGATGGTCTATGACTGGCGTTTTCCAGGCGAGTACTATTGCGGCATAAGTCGGATAGCTTTTGTGAACGTTGAGCTGATTAACATCCTCATTCAAAACACGGCACCGGAAAAGTGGCGTGGAATCGGCAAAAGAATGGGTGAAGCGATGAAGGTTTCAATTGAAACGACTCTCGGGATTCAAACGGCAAACCATGAGAAATGGCTGGACGTTTTCAAACGTTTGAGAGTGCAGGGTTTCGGCGACTTCTACCTGAAGGACAAGTATCTTCTCCTAAAAACTCCGTTCATCGCCGAATCCGAGATTTGGGCCGGTCTTCTAGAAGGCTTGTTTGAAATAGAATTGGATGTGAAGACCACTTCGCCGCCGCTGGTCTTTGAAATCAAAGAAGAACAGGGCGCCGAGAAAAGCGAATAGAACTTATACTTCAAAAACGGAAGTTTACACTGTGAGTCGAGGAGAATAGCAGATGTCACTTCATGAAGCCATGCTTTACGAAAAGCTGGAGAACAAGAGGGTTAGCTGTTGTTTGTGTGCACGAAGGTGCCTCATAAGTGACAATGGAACGGGCTTCTGTTTGGTGAGAAAAAACGAGGGAGGTACTCTCTTTTCGCTCAACTATGCCAAGGCAATATCTGCCGGGATAGATCCAGTGGAGAAAAAACCGCTTGCACACTTCAATCCGGGAGCGATGGTGATGTCCATCGCAACAATCGGCTGCAACTTTCGTTGCCAGTTCTGTGACAACTGGATGATAAGCCAAGAGAAGAGGATGGCGGGCAAGCATTTTCCTCCGGAAGAGGTTGTCAAGGCAACCAGAGACAACGGATGCCAAGGAATAAGCTACACGTACACCGAGCCTACAATATTTTTTGAGTACGCTCATGACACGGCTCAACTCGGTCACCAAGTCGGATTCTTTAACACTTTTGTGACGAATGGTTACATGACGCCCGAAGCCGTGAAGACTATAGCGCCTTACCTGGATGCGGCTACCGTGGACTTCAAGGGAGGTGCAGATCCAGACTTCTACAAGACTTTTTCCGCTGTTCCGTCTGTCGCACCCATCTTTGAAGCGCTAAAGGAATTGAGGCGGAACAACGTCCACATAGAAATCACGAATCTGATCGTGCCCAAATCGGGAGACTCAATTGAAAAGATCAAAGAACTGGCAGTCTGGATTAAGGCCGGCATAGGCAAAGACACGCCGTTTCACCTGTTGCGTTTCCATCCGGACTATCAGTTGACCACTATTCCCTCGACTCCGGTGGAGACTCTTGAGAAGGCATATGTGGCAGCGAAAGACGCGGGGCTAAGCTACGTCTACATCGGAAACGTGCCGGGGCATCCGTGCGAGAATACATACTGTCCGAATTGCAATGAGGCACTGATCAAACGCTTCAACTTTGCTATCACGCGGTGGAACCTGACGAAGGACATGCGCTGTCCCGTGTGCGGGCACGAAATTCCGATCAAAGGCAAACTTCATGCGAGTGGGCACTCTTACCCCTACGCCTTGTTCTAATAACCGGTTAAATCAAGACAAGACTGAGTGAAATGTGGAGACTTCTTCGCCCGGACGCTGCGACCGTGTCAAAAGACAGCTTGGTAATCAAAAGTCTAGCTAGATACTTCGGCGTCACGGAGGACAAAAGACCGGCAAAGTTCATGATATCCAAAAAGGTTCCAGCAAAATTCAGTGAAAGCAACTCAACTGAAGGACTGTGGCAGCAACACGCGCTCCTCGTTCAAGAGTTCAGCGAAATCGAGAGCGAGATCGACAACGGACAGAGAGATTTACAGAAGATGGCAGCTCCTGAGAAATCTTTCTTGGACTTGAAGATTGAAATCGCGAACAGAATTCTGTCGAGTTGTCATCTGTGCACGCGCAACTGCGGTGTCGACAGGTCAGCAGGCAAGCTGGGCTATTGCAGGTGCGGCTTGCCCATCGTGGTCTCAAGCATTTTTGAGCATTTGGGTGAAGAACCGGAGCTCGTACCTTCTGGGACCGTTTTCACGTTGGGCTGTACGATGCGGTGCAAACACTGTCAGAACTGGACGATCAGTCAGTGGATGGAAAGTGGGGAAGTCTATAGACCCGAAGATTTGGCGGGTGAAGTTGAGAACCTGCGCCTGAACGGTTGTAGGAATGTTAACCTTGTGGGCGGGGAACCGACTCCGTGGCTGCATCAATGGCTGCGAACGTTCAGTCACGTCAACTTGAATGTCCCTGTTGTCTGGAACTCCAACAGTTATTACAGTCCAGAAACAGCCCTGCTCCTGACCGGGTTTGCAGACGTTTACTTGTTGGACTTCAAGTACGGACCCGGCGACTGTGCACAGAGAATCTCTGACGCCCCGAACTACTGGGACGTGTGCACGCGCAATCATCTGGAAGCCAAGAAACACGGCGAACTCATAGTGCGCGTGCTTGTGCTACCAGACCATCTAGAGTGCTGTACAAAGCCAATCATGAATTGGATAGCCGAAAACCTGGGCACTGAAACCAGGGTCAACCTCATGTTCCAGTACAGGCCAGAGTGGCGGGCGTGCGAGGTTCCGGAGTTGCGTAGAAGCCTGACGCATGATGAGACGGAAAGAGCTGTTCGGTTGGCCACAGAGGCGAATCTTGCAAACTTCATAACCTAGGCTCGTCGTCAGTGATGCTGTCTACCTGACAAAATAAACATTCACCGAGGGTACGCGTAAAGGACCGCGGTTTCACCTCATTTCACCCTCTAGTTCGACTTCTCCTACATACGAGCAACATGGTCTGCTGAAAAAATACGGGGGGGCTACCAATTATAAAGCCTACCCACCCCTTTATCATTGACAATAAACGCGGGCCCGCACTGCACCATAACGACTGAAAAAACGAGGGGGGACTACGAACTCTGTGAGCTCTGCTACCTGACAAAGTTCCCATTCAGCAAGGAGGTTGCACGCTTACTTTTGTGCGTGTCGGGGCGAAACCTATTTCTCACGGCAATTTCACTTCATGAGGCAGAAAAGTGAACAAAGATGCCGTATTGTCCAGAATGCGGTGGCGAAATGCAGTACATGATAGCCACCAAACACAACGTGTGCAAGAGCTGCGGACTTTCCGTTACGCAGCAGGAACTCATGGAACTGAAGGAAAAGCTGAGACCGAACACCGAAACGAAGGAAGAAGAACAGGAAAGACGGAAAAAAGAATACCTAAAATGGTACCTTAGCAAGAAAAAATAAGCCATCGTCTCAGCTTTTCGGACGGAAAACCAGCAAACACTATAAAAGAACAAAAGCATTTTCACACAATCGCTAAGCCGGAGAAGTTCAAGGATGAGCGCCCAAATGGAGATAATCTGCGTCGGAAACGAACTCTTGATCGGCAAAACATTGAACACGAACGCCCATTGGCTGGCCAAACGCGCCACCTCACTGGGAGTAACGGTGAAAAGGATAACGGTCATAGGTGACGAGATCAACGAAATCAGCGCCACAGTACGAGAAGCCCTCAGACGCAAGCCACGATTCATAATAACAACCGGCGGCCTCGGCCCGACCTTTGACGACAAAACACTAGAAGGAATCGCGAAAGGTCTCAAGCGCAAGCTCAAGATCAACGAGAAAGCCCTAGAAATGGTCAAACAAAAATACGCGGCCTACCTCAAAGAAGGAAAAATGGAAAAGATCGAACTCACACCCGCAAGGCTCAAGATGGCCACCCTTCCAGAAGAAACAGAACCGTTGCACAACCCAGTAGGCACAGCCCCCGGCATGATCGTCGAAGTCAACGGCACATTCATTGTGGCTCTGCCCGGTGTCCCTCCCGAAATGGAAGCCATCTTCGACGAGTCTCTCTCAAACACAATCAAGAAAGAAGCAGGAAAATCCGCGTTTTTCGAAGCAAGCATTTACGCTGAGCACATAATGGAATCAGCTCTGGCACCCCTCATCGACCAAACAATGCACGACAACCCGTACGTATACGTAAAATCACACGTTTACACAAAAACCCACCTGCAAACCGAAGGACAGGGGTCACACATTGAGCTTCACTTCTCGACAACCGCAGAAGATCCAAAAACCGCCAAGAAAAGACTGAATAAAGCAAAGGTTCAGTTGTCCGAACTAGCGCGGAAGAACGGCGGCAGAATCAAAAGCAGCACACGAGTGTCTGGTGGCCGAGACAAGATACCACAACAGATCAAACGAAAGCATGCGTCAAACATTCTTGATGTAGACCAGTAAACTGTCTTTCCACTATTGATTAGCAATTCATAAGTGCCATAAATCAAGCACGCGACAGCATTTCCGGATAGGAATGGGTTCTAAACTCACAAAGCCGCTCGTAGCGTTAACCATCTTAATTGTGATTTCCTGCCTATTTCCACCTGAGGCGTCGGCAAGCCGTAGCGTTGCCTACCACCTTCTTGATCAGTTAGGCGGGTCTCCGCACTACCGGTTGAACGTCGTGGTCTCAGAGTCGCTCCTAGGTTATTACCTTGAAAAGAGTCACATGCTGATTACAAACAACGATTTTGCCAAGTTTGTGACGCCCTACGCCCTGAAGCCCATCGCAGACAATCTGCGGCAGATCTACCCGGATGATGAGGATTTTGTGAACGGAGTGCTAATGATCGTACATCAAATACCATACGAGGAGACCAAGCCTCCAAAGTACCCAGTGGAAACAATAGCGGAGGACAAGGGAGACTGCGACGTGTTCTCCTATGTTGCAGCCTCAATCATTATCGCCGGTGGATTGAATGTAGTGCTCCTATACTATGAAAGCGAATCTCACATGAACATTGGCGTGAACCTTTCGCAAGAGCCGTACGACGTGAACAGGCGAGTTGACTACGTCATGCACGACGGAGCAAAATTCTATGTGGGCGAATGCACCGGCGACAATTGGCAGAGCGGATGGAGAGTCGGCGAATGCCCCGATTCGCTGAAAAACGCATCGGTACAGGTGGTTACCCTTGAGAGCTGTGAACAAACCGCCCCTGGACAGGTTTCCGCCAGCTACAAGTCTCTTCAAACTTCAACACTGTCGTTGAGCATTTCAACTGCATATCTAGTCCAAGGAAGCCCTGTAACGCTCGCAGGACAACTAACTCCGGCCCTACAAAACAAGACCGTCACTATCTACATCAAGGCAAACAATTCACCTTGGACAGCGTTGAGTACTGTTGCCACTGACTCTAGTGGACGGTTCGAGTACGTCTGGAACGGTGAGACTTCCGGTATATGCAACGTTCAAGCAAGCTGGTCTGGAGACGACGATTACGCTCCAGCAGACAGTCCAACAAGAACTGTAACGGTTCTATCCGTATTTCTTGTTTCATTGCTGGCGATATCCGTCATTCTGGCAGGCTTAGGCGTCGTTGTTTTTCTGATGTCAAAACAGAATCGTGAAGACATACCCGAACCAAGACCGCCAGAAATTCCTGATTAGCGGAAAAAGCTTTTACTTAAGAATGAATTTGATACCTGCACAGGGGTCAATGACTGAGTAGGATCGTCAGAGCATGTTCATAGTCTTCATAATAGGCACTGCGGGTTCCGGAAAGTCTCGTCTCACGGCAGCCTTCGGTGAATGGCTGAAAATGTCCAAACAAGACGTTTCGATAGTAAACCTGGACCCGGGAGCATCAAATCTTGCCTACTCGCCAGAGGTAGACGTTCGAGACTACGTTGACGTTGGAAATCTGATGGACGAATACAATCTGGGTCCGAATGGCGCCTTGATAATGGCTGCAGATCTGATTGCAGATCAGATAGAACCGATCACTAAGGAGATTGAAGAGCTGCAGTCTGACATTGTCTTGGTGGATACCTCGGGACAGATGGAGCTCTTTGCCTTCAGGGCAAGTGGACCCTATATAGCTAATGAACTTACAAAAGAGCCTAAAGCTATAGTCTACCTGTTCGACGCCGTCTTCTCGGTTAACCCACTGAATTTTGTTTCAAACCTTTTCCTTGCATCAGCGGTCTACAACCGTTTTCTGCTGCCTCAGATTCATTTGCTGTCAAAAAGTGATTTGCTCCCGAAAGAGGAAGTGAACAAGGTTGTGGATTGGTCATCAAGTGAAAGCGCCCTCGCAGCCTCAATTGAGCAGAAACTTGAGGGAACCAGGCGTTTGCTCAGCAGGAACATGATGCGGGCGATCTATAAGCTGGGTCTAAGATTTCTGTTGACCCCGATTTCCGCCAAGACAAACGAGGGAATGATCAATTTCAACGCGGCTTTAGAACGAATACTGTCTCAAGGCGACAAATACACGTTCTAGCAAGCAGATGGCTTTATGGCCGCCGGTCATCGTTGAGAAGGGTCCATGCAGCAGCCAGCGCGCCGTACTCGGCTTTCCTCGGACTGTCTGAGCTTGCAATGACTACTACGTCATTGTCCTCCAGTTTCAAGAGCACAAGTATCTGGTTTGAGGCTTTTGGAAAGTCCTTGGCAACGTCGCTGTTTGTGGATGGAAAAATCAAGCGGCCTTTCCTAAATAGCATCGTCGTGGCTCCCTTAGCGCCACCCACCACGGCTGCGTCACGTTGCTCTATCCCTGACTTGACTTTTTGCCCACGATTTCTGACCAGTATCGCAAAATTGTAGTCACCGAGGGCCAGTTCATTTTTTTGAATCTCAACCTTCCTGACAATCCTTCCATATTGCTTCCAAAGTTTGACTCCCTTGTCTGTTAGGGAGCAACCAGTCTTTGAAGTCAAGATCAAGCCAGCATCCTTTAATCGTCCTATCAGCGTGCGTGTGACGCCTTCTCCAACGTTCAATTCTTCTGACAGCCTGCTGCGGCCAATCGATTTTTCTTCTATGAGCTCCAAGGCAAGCAGAAGGTGAAAAACTGAAAACGACGGAGAAGGTCCCGGAGCCTTTTCGTTGACGAGCGCTTCCAAAGTCTGTATGAACGTCATGGACATGCTCTTCAAGATCATAATTGAGGCTATGGGTTAATTAAATTGTTTACTGGAAGAAAATGCTGTTTCTTCTGCTGCCAAATCATCGCTTTCAGACTCAGAATGAGAACTAAGACAATACGAAAATGGGCTATTTTGAAACGAGTTTAGGCGCAAGTTGTTCTATGGCATTCTTGAGTTTGCCCCATTCTTCCAAGTTTCTCACATTAAATTTGTGTTTTCTTTTCCACTTATCTTCTCTTTTTTGCCAAAGATATAGGCCTATTGCCCTCTTTCCGTACGATTCAAAGATCACAACTGCTTCCCACCATTTTTGACTCTTAAAGATCGTAGCATAATCGATGACTTTGTAGAACTCAGATATGGGTAGTTTTTCTTCAGTTTTCTCAGACATGCTTCCTCGACCCTTTTCCTCATACAGTCTGATTTTCAACATTTAAACGTTTCAGCCCGTGCCCTAGCTGCGGCTGAAAGTTCCGTTTACAAGCACGTCGTTGTGTGAGTTGTCGTTATTTTTGATGCTTACCGTGGGCTTCGATACTAGCAGGTCCATGTGGTTCCTAGAAGGATTTTTTCCGCCTGGCATGTTTGAGTTGTTGCCAAAGGCTATGTGGATCGTGCCCAGAATTTTTTCGGCCTCCAAGAACTCTTCCACAAATCTGGCCTTCGGATTTATTCCGAACGCAAACTCGCCAACAATGTTCGCTCGAGCGTCGGTTCGGATAGAATCTTTAACCTTTTTCAACACTTGAATGTCTGTTGACGAGGCATTTTGTACTTTGCCTTTTTTCGCTGTTATCTCTACAGGAGCTTTTATTGGTCCCACTCCTCCTATAGCCATGTCACAGACTAATTTGCCCTCAAGCGAGTTTTCTACGGGAGCGACCGTGACCTCGCCTGTGGGCATGTTCATCCAATTCAGCGTCTTCCAGTCAATTATCGTGTCTGTGAAGAAGGGTCTTCCTTTAACGCTAATTGAGATATCGGTGCCTGCAGGGTTTGTTATGTTTACTTTCACTGTTTCGCTCAAGTCTCGGATCAGGTTTCCTGCAAAGCTTTGCATTCGCCTGTGATCTTTGGTTGTGAGGGCCAAAGCTCCGTCAGTGAGCATGTCCAGTGTGATTCCGGGACAGTGGGCGAGGCGTGCTTTGGGAGTTCTTATTTCCATTTTTGTGAGTTTTATTCTGAAAGGCGTTTCTTCCCTGCTGCCTCGCAGCAAGTTGATGAAAATGTCGGTTCTTTGTTTTGTGAGAACTTGTTTGACTTCTTCTGGGATTTCTTTCCTGAAAATGTCGGGTTCAGTTTTCAATTTCACCATGCGTGTTCTCAGACCAAGCTTTAGAGCGCCGATTGCAAATGGTTCACAAATGTTCATTTTTCCGTCGTCACAGAAAAGGACGATGTTCTCATCTTTTTTTGCCTCCAAAACGCATTCTAGAGCGTTTTTTGCTCCTTCTATTGCGTCCATGATCGTCATCTGGCGCAGTATTCTGTGGTTGCTACATGATAAAGTTTTAGAAAGTCTTCATCTATTTCGTTTTGGGGAAAAAAATGCGCGGAAAGACTGCGGAGTTTCTTGCATGTCCGATTTGCAGGAAATCTCTCGTTTTTGAGGGAAGGAAATCTGACGACCGTTTTGTCAATGGCTACTTCCGATGTTTTGATGGCCATGTCTTTCAGGTCAAACAGGAGATTGGCATGTTCAAGGATGCGAAGGGGTCGGCTAACGAGTTTGAATGGAAAGTTGATGTAGCAGATGAAAGAAGGTACGATCAAATAAGGAAGCAGTATGACTCCTATTTCAGAGAGGATCAGAAGAACGCGATCAGGGAAATGATGGATAAGCTTGCTCGTTATGCGGTTGAGTCGGCCGCGCAGTCAGACAATGTGATCATAGATGTTGCGACCGGAATGGGCACTTTCATTCTTCCTTTAGCCGAGAGATGTTCAGATGATGCCTTGGTGATCGGCACAGACATAGATGAGAAGCCCTTGCGGGGAGCGATGAACAAGGCTAGAAAGGCTGATGTTTATCGCAAACTCTCTTTAATTGTGACAGATGCCAAAAGTTTGTGCTTCAGGGACAACAGTCTATCTACAGTTTCTTCCTATTTCGGGTTTGACAACGTTCCAATAACAGTCTCAGCCCTTAGAGAGAGCGCGAGAGTTTTGCAGGCTGGAGGTCGGATGTTTTTCTCTTCTCTCTGGCTGAAGGAGAATTCTCAAAGCATGCGGCTTGCCAAGAAGCATAACGTGTGTCAGATTGCATCTAGAACTAACCTCGAAAACGCCTTGAAAAGAGCAGGGTTACTTCTCGAAGAAGTCGAAGAGATCTATTTCGGGGTGTGGCCTTATAATCCAATGGACTTGTTGCCAGTTGAAGGCGACGAGTACACATATGTAATCGTGCAAGCCGAGAAGCCCGAGGGCTGAGTTGGGGATTGTTAGCTTTTCAGGTTGTTGTTTTTTTGGACATTAGGAAGAGTGGGATGAGAAACAGCAATACGGTTCCTAGGAGCACAAAATAGCTCGCATAATTGGCTTGAGAAATGAAAACGTACGTTGGCGCGAGATTTGCCAGTCTGCCGATCATGAATCCAGTTTCCGTAATGACCAACATGCTTGCATAATATTCTCCGCCGAAAGAGTCTCCGTAATGAGCGAACCACGACGTGCGGAATGCGTTACCGAAGCCTGAGAGCAATGATAAGGCTATTATCTGGTTCATTGATGAGGCGAAACTTATTCCAAAGCACCATGCAGCGCTCAAGGTTGCGCCGATAATGGCAAATCCCACGCGAGTTCTTCTTATGTCTGAAAGCCGGTTGATCGAGAAGGTGACTGCTGAGAGTAGGATCCCAGTTGCGGCCAGTACCAATCCCATGTTGAGTGCTGTTCCAGAAATTTCGAACACAAAGAATGGGTAGACAAGCCAATAAGCTTCACCTAGGCCTGCTATGACGAATGTCGTGAAGAAAATGAAGAATGTTCTGCTTTTCGGAATTGAGAACTTGCTAGTTTCAGGCTTGTAGCGTATTTGTACGGAAAGCAAAAAGGCGATAAGGTATAGAACGATTGATGCTGTGAAGAGGAAATCGAAGCCCAAGTTTTCAATGATGAAGCCACCGGTTACCGGTCCGATTATGCCTGCTAGCGACGGGATTATTGAGGAGAGTAGGCCTATTGTTTGAGCGCGGGATTTTGTTTCGCTTAGTCTGAACTGAAGAAGGTTGAAGCTCGGCCAGAAAGTGGCCATGCTTATGCCTTGGGCTAGTCCGAGGAGTATCGGGTTTTTGACAAAGATTAGAACTATGAAGAAAACCATCGTTGTGAATATTCCGACGCTCATTATTCTCTCAAAGTTTCTGACAGTTTTGAGTAGTGCAAACGGTAACAGGCCTAGTATCATAAATGTGAACAGGAAAATCTCCACGATCTCTGCAACGCTAAGCCCAAGTGGGTCTTTGAAGTAGATCGGGAGGAAGCTTCCCGAGAGATTGCTCGTGAAGAAGTACAGGCTAACAACCAGGGCCAACGTCTTCACTGAGCGAGTTTGCACTCCTACACCTCTTTTTCCAAGTTTGAGAAAAAGAAGAAATGGTCGATTTAAGGTGTTTGGCACTTCAGTACGAGTTAGCAGGAAGAGATCTTGCCTTCAGCCAGCTCCATGCAGAATTTGTCTATGTTCTCGAGTTCATCGTCCAGTACGTCGTTTATCTCATGCTTGACTTTGTCTATGTGATTGTTGCCTTTCATTGCGACTTGTGCAGCTGCGACCGCTGGGTGATCGATTGGACTGCCTATTTTGCTCAGCAGCCAAATGTACACTTCTTCAAGTTCAGGAATTTCCTCATAAACGTGTTGGGCTATCTTGAATGTTAGGAAGTTGTAGATTTTTCCAACGTGGCTCACCGGGTTCTTGCCTGACGCGGCTTCCGAGCAGAACGGTCTGTTGAGTGATATCAGGCCGTTGACGCGGTTTCCGCGTCCGACTTGCCCTGAGTCGCCGCTATCTGCACTTGTGCCTAACACTGTCAGGTACAATCCTCCTAAGCCCCTGCCCTGCACGTCCAACGTGTTAAGCTGCACGTCAACCAGTTCAAAATCAGTGTTAACCGCAACATACCTGTTGATTTCTCCAAGGATTTTTTCTTTCTTTTCGAAATAATCTTTTTCACTGTTTATGAAGCGGTCGACGAAAGCCATCGCAACCGTCAGCTTCAGATCATTGCTGTTTCTAAAGCCCATTACTTTTATGTCTTCGCCGGTTTCTGGATAACGCTGCTTGAATTCTTTTGAATTCAGATATCTCTCCGTGGCAAGAACAGTTTTTTCTGTTCTGGTCATCGGCGCGTAGCCCACGGCTGCGGAAGTGTCATTCGCTCCTAGGACTTTTCCTTTGCGTTTGAAAATGTCCATAAGCCCAACCGAGCCTGGTTTCAGTTCAGCTTGGTATTTGATGTGTTTTTCTGGGTCAATGAAACGCATGTTCTGTTTGAACCATGTTTTGGCGGCTTTGATAGCGATTTCCTCAGTGTCTATTTTTTCTCCGCTGTATTCGGATGTTGCCCTGTCGCCGATCACGAAAAGCATTGGCTGTTTTATTGTGCCACCGTTGAATCTCGGTTCAGTTTCACCTGCTGCCAGTAGGGATTTGTCAACGTTGTGATGAAGTATTGTGCCTGCCCTTTTCAAATATTCTTTGCACAGGCTTATTGATATGCGATCTGCAATGGCGTCGCACATGTAATCTGGATGTCCCACGCCTTTTCTTTCGACTATTTCTAGGCGCTGTCTTTCGAGAGGTGTCTGTTTCAGATCTTCAACGATTATGTTCCGCATGACAAGCCTTCCCTTGCGAAGTTTAGCGTTTATGCAAACCAACAAATATATATTTTACTGTATACGTTTATGAATCAAAATAACTGGTGGTTATTTTTGGCGATCACGGCAAGCTCCTTAAAAAAGCTCAGATTTGAGGCAAGACTAACGCAGAAGGAACTGGCAAGGCTGGCCGGCGTTTCTCAAGCTCACATAGCAAAGATAGAACAGGGAAAGGTTGACCCTAGGCTTTCCACGGTGAACCGGATCTTTCAAGTACTTCAAGCGGGAAAAGAAAGAAAAAGTAAAGACATAATGACTGAGGGCGTGATCTTTGCCAAACCGAGCGAGAATGTTCTGAAAGCCAGTGAAGTCATGGTGAAAAATGCTGTTTCGCAACTCCCCGTGTTGGATCGAAACAGGGTTATTGGAACTATAACTGAGGAAAGTATAATCAGGAACTTGAGGTCAAACTTGGCGAATGAAAAGGTTAGAAACGTTATGGACCCGCCTCTGTCTACAGTGACTGAAGAGGCGAGCATAGACACGGTGCGCGCGATGTTGGAAAGGAACGCGGGAGTTCTAGTCACCAAAGGACAAGAAGTTGTCGGGATAATAACGCGGTCAGACTTGCTAAAAACAATAGCTTAGTGGGGCGGTCAATTTTCTCTGAAGAACTGCCAGCGCCAATTTTCTAGTCGTTGACCTGCTAGAAGCCTGCTTTTATTGGGTTTCTTGTTTTCATAAGTTCTCTGAGGAATATCGTTGCGTAAGAGCTTCGGTTCAAGGTAAAACTCACTTTGACGGTGCATTTGCTCGGATGTGCTTGCTCCTTTAATATTTGGTCCACTGAGAAGTTGCCAATTGGAGTTATGGCGGTTCGCAGTTCACCTCTGACACTAATTTCCGGCATACAGGTTATCTTGAAATGCTCTTCTGAAACGTTCTCTGTTTGTAGAATTTGTCTTTCGATCTCTCCTTGAATGCCTTGCGAAGGATGCTGTTTGAACCCGATGAGGGGGATCGCCAATCGCATCCTTCCTGTTTTGATTGAATTGTTGATTTCTGAAAGTACCGGGCCACTGGCAATTTTGCTGGTTGCTTGTACTGGAAGTCCGTTGCGATCAACGTTTATGACATAATCGCCGACTTCACCTTTATTCAGGGAGAATCCGACTTGAATTCTTTTGCTTAGAGACTTGTTGAAAAGGTACGATTGATAAGCTTGAACGAAAAGCTGTCGTAGCTTGATTGGCAGTCTTTTGAATGCTCCTGGAAAATCATTCGGCTTTGCAGTCAACTGTTCGAGCATCAATCGTTCGTAACGTAGTTGTTTCGGAAAATCTCTTACAGCTTTGTTGAAGTCTTGGCTCGCCTGTAGTTCTTTTCGCGCTTGTCTGGATGCAGGGTGCTCGTGCAGACTTGGTTTGGCCAGAAACAGCATTGCTGCTTTTCTGAAATCTCCTTTAACGATGGCCTCCCCTACTAGGTGCGTTATTGGACGGGTTGTGCCGAAGCGTTGGTGACCGAAGAAGTTTGGGATTCCGCCTGTCGTTTCAAGCTCTTCAACCGTCTTGATCATACGCTTCTGGATTGTGGATTCTGAATGGTTTATTCCTCTTATTGTAACGTGAAAACTGTTTCCAAGGAGATAGTATGCGGAAAGCTTGCCGCGCAGATAGCCCAGCGGGCGGACTTGCATGTCCTTGACATGGACTTGCTGTATCTCGTCAAATGACGTACCTTCGATGGTAATATGTTGTGCAGTGATGGCTTTGGCGTCTTTTATCCCCGCAATCTGAATCTGTCTTGTGCTTATGCCAAGTTGTGCAGCGATGTTTCTGAGGGCTATGAATGTGTCCCAATTTCGCTTGGTCAGAACACACAAAAGATAACGGTTCTTGACGGGAGACGCGCCTAATGCTGCGCGTTCGGCAAGACCTTCGCTGCGGGCGATTTCCGCCTTAGACCTGTCAACTAACACTTCCTCAACAGCGAAATCTTCAGCTTTCTGTCGGATCACGCCGCCTATGCCCAGAGAACGTGTAGCGTAGACTTCGATGCCGATGGTTTTTTCAAGTTTTGGAACGAGCAAGGTTCACGCCTTTCTATAGAAGTGGGAGCTTGCCAGTTATTCTGTCTACTTTTTCGACTGGCGCAGGACCTATTCCTAAGCAAGTTACTGTTCCTGGAGGAATTTCCGTGAGCCCTCTATCAACGATCAATGCGGAGGGTAGCCCAAGCTCTTTGGCCTGCATTTCCAATTCAAGCAGCTCTTTTTCGTTCTTAACTTTGACAACAATCTTGCGTTGTCCTTCGCTGAACCAGTCTTCAAACCATTGCTTGCGGTGTTTGCGGGTCTCTTCGGCGGCTGAAACGGCAGCATGACCTGCTTGAGTTGCTGCTTTACCCTTGCTCAGTTTCAGATCGGAGCGAAAGACAACAACTTGCTTGTAGCGGAATTCCGACAAGGTTTTCCTAACCTTTCTGTATCAGTTCGTGATCTAGGATTTTAAAGGTTCGCTGACAGATATGCAAAGAAGAAGTAACCGAGGGCCGTCAGTATGCGCGGGCTTCGCAACGTTCGCAGGAAGGTGTGTCCTTGGAAATCTATGTCCTCGACATTCTGGAGAGTGCTGTCCAAGCCCAGTCTCTTACACAGGCCGATTAAGCTGTCGATTCTTTCATCAGACAAAGCGTCAAGCGTTCTTCGCATTCTGAGCATGACCCTTACGTCGAAACTTAGGATCTGTTCGCAGCGCTTTTGATACGTGCCTAGAAATTCTTTCGAAACGTCATCTTTGCGCAGTGCTTCATCAGCAACTTGGGCCGCGATCCGTGCGCAGGTCATGCCGAAAATCACGCCGCCTCCGGTTGTGGGTTTGACTTGTGAGGCAGCGTCCCCAACGGTTAAGAAGCCGTTAGTGTAAGACTTTGCGGTTGGTCCTCCGAGCGTTACTGGGTGGAATGCAGTTTGCGTGATTTTTGCGGCTCGCAGTTTTTTTGAGGCTATAGGATGTTTGAGCATGAGTTTTTGGAGAAGTTCTTTCAAGTTTCCAGTTCTTGCGGCTAATCCAACCTTGGCTTTTCCATTTTTTTTCGGGATTAGCCAAGCGTAGAAGCCGGGAGCATACTCTTTTCCAAGGAAAACTTCAACTTTATCTGCTTCTGTGTCTTTAACGTTTTCAACTTCTGCTTCCACAGCGTTGACAAGCTTGCTTCGGTTAGGTCCGGGTAAGCCTGCTTCCTTCAGTAGTCTTGAGGACACACCCTCAGCGTCTACAACGATCTTGGCCAGATATTCCTTCTTCTGTTCCCGCTTGACCATTACTCCTTTCACCATGCCTTCTTTAGTTACTAGCGATTCGACTCGAGAGCTCAGGTTGTAGTCCGCACCCGCGTCTTGGGCTTTCTGTGCTACGTGCTTGTCAAAGAGGATGCGGTTGACACTACATGTCACTGGTGAAGCGAGACGCACGGTGAACTCGTTGCCTTTGGGTGAACAGAAAGTTGCGCCGTGAAAAACGTTTTCAACGATTTGTTGTGGGAGTGGGTGCAGTTCTAACTGTTTCAGGCCTTTTATGCTCAGGTGCCCAGCGCAGTGGGAGGGGATGCCTATTTCTTTGTGTTCCTCAAAAACTTTGACGCTTACGCCTTGCCTTGCAAGGTTCAGCGCCGTGTACGAGCCGCAAGGACCAGCTCCGATGACTATTGCGTCTGATAAGTCTTTCATGAAATACACATTGAGCTTCTGTAAGGCTTTTCTAGGTTATCGGTTCAACTCGTCTTTTGCCGCGAGCCATGGAGGTCATGCGTATCTTGCCGCCTATTTCCAGGCGCATAAGCAGTTCGTTGAAGTCTTTGAAGCCCAAATCTTCAAACTCCTCAGTCAGTCCTTCAAAGAGTTCTGCGTCCGTCATCGCTCCTTTCTTTTGCAGTAGTTCCAGTAAGACAAAATAGGCGGGATGAGTTTTCCAAGTTTTCGTGGGCAGAGGCATGCGCATGCGCACCTAAGCGACTGGAGTCGCGGGTTTTTGTACTTGTCTTGCTTGCTGCATGAAGCTCTTGTACCATTTTTCCATGTCAGGACTGATTGAGGGTCCGATTCTTTTTCTGGCTTCCTCGAAGTCTTGTATTGTGACTTCTTTTGTGTTTACGTTTCTTCTCAGAGCGTACATGGCCGCTTCTCGACAAAGGGCCGAGATGTCAGCTCCTGAATAGTTCTTCGCTATAACGGCTAGATGTGCTGGGTCCACGTCCTTCGCCAATGGCATGTCTTTCGTGTAGATTTTGAATATCTGGACTCTGCTCTGTTCGTCGGGTTCTGGCACGTAAATCAGCCTGTCAAATCTTCCCGGTCGGAGCACGGCCGGATCCAAGATGTCAGGTCTGTTCGTGGCCGCTATAACAACTATGTCTTCCAATGTCACTATGCCGTCCATTTCGGTTAATAGTTGACTGATGACTCGTTCGCTCACGCCGCTGTCTGCGAAGCCTAAGCCTCGTCGGGGCAGAAGTGAATCGATTTCGTCGAAGAATATGACTGCTGGAGCTGCCATTCTGGCTTTTCTGAAGACTTCTCTTATGGCTTTTTCCGATTCGCCGACCCACTTTGAAAAGATCTCTGGGCCTTTTATTGTTATGAAGTTGGTTGCGCTTTCCGTAGCAACTGCCTTGGCTAGGAGAGTCTTGCCGCAGCCGGGCGGCCCGTGAAGCAGTATTCCTTTTGGCGGTTTTATACCTAGTCTTACGAAAATTTCCGGGCTTTTCATTGGCCATTCGACCGCTTCTTTGAGGTCCTGTTTGACCTCGTCCAGTCCGCCTATGTCTTCCCAGTGAACCGTGGGCACTTCGATGTACACTTCACGCATGGCTGTGGGGGTTATTTCTTTGTAAGCGTTGATGAAGTCCTCCATGGTTACCTCCATCTTCTCCAACACGCTTGGCGGTACGCGTTCCTCTTCAAGGTCTATCTGAGGCAAGTATCTGCGCAGGGATTTCATCGCTGTTTCTCTGCCCAGTGCGGACAGGTCTGCGCCCGTGTATCCATGGGATATATCTGCCAGCTTCTTGAGGTCAACATCCTCCGCCAAAGGCATTCCACGCGTGTGAATCTGCAGGACCTCATGTCTGCCCTGCTTGTCTGGGACGCCTATCTCGATTTCTCTATCGAACCTGCCAGGTCTTCGCAGGGCGGGGTCAAGGGCTCCGGGCCTGTTTGTGGCGCCTATGACTATGACGTTTCCCCTGCCGGACAGGCCGTCCATCAGGGCGAGAAGTTGCGCGACTACGCGTCTTTCCACTTCTCCTGTTACCTCTTCACGTTTAGGCGCAATCGCATCTAGTTCGTCGATGAATATTATGCTTGGTGCGTTCTGTTGGGCCTGCTGGAAGATTTCTCTAAGCCTGGCTTCTGATTCTCCGTAAAACTTGCTCATTATTTCAGGGCCGTTGATCGAGAAAAAGTTGGCTTCCGACTCGTTTGCCACTGCTCTGGCTAGGAGAGTTTTGCCGCAGCCAGGCGGTCCGTGAAGTAGCACCCCCTTCGGCGGTTCTATTCCGAGTCTCTGGAAGAGTTCCGGATGTCTCAGCGGAAGTTCAACCATTTCTCTTACTCTTTGAATCTCCTCGTGTAAGCCGCCAACGTCTTCGTATGTTGTTTTGGGCAGTCCCTTTCCTTCGGGGGCCGGTTCGTTGAGTATGGTAAGTTTTGTTTCCGCTGTTACTTTCACTATGCCGTGGGGACGGGTCTTTGTCACAGTGAAGGGTATGGCATGACCAAGCATCATAACAAGTGTCGTGTCGCCCTCAACGAGCGTTCTCTCCATCAGGCGGTTTTTCACAAAATTCGTGAAATCTTCATCAACGTTCAATCTCATATCAACCGGCGCAAGGGTGAGACTTAATGCGGTCTTAACTTTCGCTGATCTCACGAGGACATACTCGTTTATGGCTACACCGGCGTTCTTGCGTGTAAAACCATCTATTCGAAGCAGGTCTCGGTTTTGATCTTCACTGTAGGCTGGCCAAGCTATGGCTGAGGTTGTTCTCTTCCCGACTATTTCTACCACGTCACCCGCCGAAATGCCGAGTTTCTGCATTGTTCTCTGGTCTATGCGGGCTATGCCTCTGCCTACATCTCTTTGCCTTGCGTCTCCAACACGTAACTGTATTTCACTCAAAGAGAATCCTTCCCGAACAATTATCGCGATACGTTTCGAAACAAAAGCGCATTCCTATATAAATGTTTTAATCAAACAATCAAGCTATCTGCTTGTCCTTCGCACCATGAGCGTCTGCACTTGGCTTATGCCTTCCATAGATTCTATCATCTTCTCGAACTCTTCAAGCACGCCGGTTTTGTCTTCTGGAAATTTGATTTGAACAAGTAAGGCCTTCAAGCCGTAGGCTACTAGTTCCTCCCCATACCCGTGCACAGAAGCAAATTCGGGCAGCGTGCTTTCAATCTTCTTCTTCATAGGACCGAAATCAGAGATTATATCAGTGGGAAATATCTTGTATGTTACTACTACAAAACCCATTTCCTAAATCTCCTTTTTCATTCTATGGACCGATAAAACCGCACTTCGGACACTTGTATGGCCGTCCGAATTTTCTGCATTTGCTGCAACGTTTCATCTGAATCTCCCCGCAGTTAGGACAGAGAAACTTCGTGGCTTCCGCTCCGGGCGGGATGGGTTTACGACAGCTCGTACACGTGACTAATGTTAGGGTCGCTGCCCTTTCAGCCATCTTGATCATCCTCGGTGGTGTTTCAGTAATTGTAAGACTTACTTATATCCTCTATGTTTCGAGTTTTCGGAACTTTATTATTTCAGTTCTCTGCCAATATTGGAAGGGGTTATTTTTTGGGCGTGAACCTCCGTGGCATCGTTCCAATAACAGTGATTAAACTTGAAGATCTGAGCGGCAAGTCGATTGCCATAGACGCATACAACGCTCTCTACCAGTTTTTGGCCATAATCCGTCAGCCAGATGGAACACCGCTCAAGGACAGTTCGGGCAGAGTTACAAGCCATTTAAGCGGTCTTCTTTACAGAACAAGCAATTTGGTGGAGTTGGGGATAAGACCAGTCTACGTTTTTGACGGGATACCACCGGCGCTTAAAGAAGTTGAGATCAAGAGGCGTATGAAGGTGAAGGAGCAAGCTCTCGTGCTGTATGAGCGTGCTGTGAAGGAGGGCAAGCCTGAGGAGGCTCGCGTGTACGCGCAGGCGACGTCGCACTTGAAGGATTATATGGCGGATGACAGCAAGAGACTCTTAGATTTGATGGGGATTCCGTGGGTTCAGGCGCCGAGTGAAGGAGAAGCACAGGCTGCACACCTGACTAAACGCGGTGACTCGGATTACTGTGCAAGCCAAGACTATGACAGTCTGCTTTTTGGCGCTCCCAAATTCGTGAGAAACATAACGATCTCTGGCAGGCGTAAGCTTCCGAGCAAGAGCATTTACGTTGAAGTTGTTCCGGAGGTCGTTGAGCTCGAGCAGGTTCTGAAGGTTTGCGGGATAACTTATGAGCAGTTGGTTGATGTGGGAATACTGATCGGAACGGACTTCAACCCGGACGGAATAAAAGGTTTAGGGCCGAAATCTGCCTTAAAACTGATAAAGGAGCATGGAAACCTAGAAAATTCGATACCACACGTGAAAAACGCGGAGTTTCCGGTTGAACCTCAAAGAATCAGGGATATTTTTCTGCATCCGAAAATAACCGACAATTACGGACTAGAGTGGAACGAGCCTGACGTGGAGGGCGTGGTGGATTTCATTTGCAGGGGAAGAGATTTTTCAGAAGATCGAGTTCGGAAGACTCTGGAGAAGATGCAAAGAGGCATAACCAAACAGAAAGGAAAGACGACGCTCGAAAAATGGTTCGGATAGTCTGCGAATCCTGTGCCTGACTTTTGACGGAAATCTTTAATTGAGAACCGGTTATAGTATACGTCTTCAAAATGGTGACTGTTATGGAGAAAGATCAAATTGCTCTTCCGATAGACGAGTTCCCTGCTAAATGGTACAATATCATGCCAGACTTGCCTGAGCCGCTTCCTCCACCGAAGGAACCTGAGTCAGGTCCGTCGCGAATGGATTTCTTGGCCAGAACCATGATTAAGGAGTGTTTGGGCCAGGAGATGTCCAATCAAAGTTGGATTTCGATACCTGAAGAGATCCGTGAACTTTACATTCACATGGGCAGGCCTAGGCCGCTTTACCGGGCGAAACGTCTGGAGAAGCACTTAGGATTGAGGAAAGTCAGGCTTTACTACAAGCGAGAGGACTTGTCTCCAACGGGTTCTCACAAGACCAATACTGCAATCGCTCAGGCGTATTATGCACGGAAAGAAGGGAAAACGACTCTAAGCACAGAGACCGGTGCGGGACAGTGGGGGACAGCACTTGCTTATGCTGCTAGACTTATGGAACTTGAATGTGTGGTTTTCTGGGTGAAATCCGTCTACGATTGGAAGGATGACAGAAGAGTTTTGATGAACCTTCTAGGCGCAAAGGTTTACTCTTCACCAAGCAAAGAAACGAAGTTTGGGAGAGATGTTCTTTCCAAAGATCCGAAGGGTCCAGGATCGTTAGGCATCGCAATATCAGAAGGGCTGGAATACGCGGAAACACATAGAGACACCGTCTATTGCCTGGGCTCAGTCTTGAATCATGTCATGACACAGCAATCGGTAATAGGGCTGGAGACCATTAAGCAGTTTGACATGATTGATGAAGAACCAGACCTGATCGTTGGCTGTTTGGGAGGAGGATCGAACTTCAGCGGAATCGCTCTTCCTTTCATGGGCGAAGTCTTGAAAGGCAAGCGGGAGTGCGAATTCCTAGCGGCACAGTCGGAGGCAGCGCCTAACCTCGTAAAGGGGGAGTACAAGTATGATTTTGGTGATGTGGCTGAGCACACGCCGCTTCTGAAGATGTACACTTTGGGTCATAAGACTGAGATGAAGCCGATCAGGGCCGACGGTCTGCGATACCACGCCGCAGGTCCAATCGTAAGCTTGCTGAGAAAGCACAATCTGGTCAAGGCTGTGACTTATCCCGCTGACGAGAAATCGATTTTCGAAGCTGCGAGGACGTTCCTCCAAACCGAAGGGTGGCTGCCAGCGCCTGAATCCAGTTACGCAATTCGGGCTGGAATCGACGAGGCTTTCAAGGCTGAAAAGAATGGTTCGGAAAAGACCATATGTATGAACATCAGTGGGCACGGTTGGCTGGATCTGGACGCGTACAAGGACAAGCTGGGGATTCAGTAGCTGGACGGCAATCTAGAATCTGTGACCGTAGCGTCCGGTTAGCGGAACGAAAGCCACTCCTCCCAAGTTTTCCTCCTTGATTTTTCCGTCGCTTCCCTTGGTGATTTTGACCAGGCTCTGAAACAGGGATGCGCTGCCGACTGGAATCAGCATGACTCCTGTGGGTTTTAGCTGTTCAGTCAAGGGTTTTGGGACTTCTGGGGCGGCTGCCGTTACCAGCATCCTGTCGTAGGGAGCTTTTTCAGGATAGCCCATGGAGCCGTCAGCAACGATTATTGAAACGCGGTCGCCGTATCCGGCTTTCATAATGTTTTTTCTCGCGAAATCTCCCAAACCTTGGATTATTTCCACGGTGTAAACGTGACCTCGCTCGCTTCTGGGCGCGTCGCCGGGCGCAACTATCTCCGCTATCGTGGCGGCGTGCCATCCTGAACCCGCTCCGACTTCCAACACTTTATGGCCAACTTCCAACTGCAGAGCTTCATTCATTATTGAAACCATGTTTCGCCTAGCCTCGCTGTAAATGCGAGACTATGTGGCGCAGAAGCCGTCTGTCCGAAACCGATTGGAAGCGGCGTATCCACGGCACTATAGGAAACCATGTTTTCAGGTAAGAACTTCTCGCGGGGAATGGAGCGCATTGCCTTTATCACGTCTTGTGAGTGGAGAATACCCTCTTTTATGAGGTTTTCAATGAGTTTTTCCCACTCGCTTCTCTCCAATCAGAGCACCAGAATAGAATATTGTGAGATTGGCTTTTAACATGTTTGTATTTGAAAGAAGAATGGAGAATAAGAATGACAAGCCGTCTCAACCTCTGTTGTTTGTCGAAAATCAGCCTTCGTTTAGTCTATTTGACGGTGACGGATTTTGCCAGGTTTCTCGGTGTGTCTGGGTTGTGGCCTCTTTCGATGGCCATGTAGTACGCCATGAGTTGTAATGGTATGACAAACGGTATAGGTGACAGCACTTCTGGGACGCCCTTGGGGACCTCAAAGTAGTCGTCGGCCAAGCTTTTGATTTCTTCGTCTCCTTCTTCTATGACTGCGATGATCGCGGCGCCTCGGGCTTTCATTTCCATTATGTTGCCGATCAATGTTTTGTGAGTTTCATCTCTTGGACAGACGAAAACTACCGGGAAACCGGGGGTTATGAGGCTTATCGGGCCGTGTTTGCTTTCTCCGGCTGGGAAGGCTATGGCGGGTACGTAGGCTATTTCCATCAGTTTGAGTCTGCCTTCATACGCTGTAGGGGTGCTTATTCCTCGGCCGAGGAAGAAGAAGTTCTTTGCACTCTTGTATTTTTTGGCGATTTGTTTCGCTTTTTCTTCTTGTGTCCGAATTATTGTCTCAACCGTTTCTGGCAGTTTCTTCAGTTTTTCAGCTAGGTAATCCATTTCGTCCTGTGAGACTTTGCCTCTTTTCTTTGCCAGTCTTAGCGCTAGTTGAGCCATAACCGAGAGTTGAGACGTGAACGTTTTTGTTGCTGCCACTCCTATTTCTGGTCCCGACTGCTGGCCGATGTAGACTCGTGAAACTCGCGTTAAGGTTGAGCCGATCGCATTGGTCAGTCCGAGAACTGTGGCTGCTCTCTGTCGAGCACAGTTCACCGAAGCCAAGGTATCTGCGGTTTCACCAGACTGGCTCACGGCTAGAATAGTACTGTCAATGTTGACGGATTTGCCGTGTTGCTCGATGAATTCTGAAGCTATGACCGGGTATGTTGGGAGGAAGGCGAGTTTGGAGAACATGTAAGATGCGGCCCAGCACGCGTGGTATGATGTTCCGCATGCTGTTAAGTAGACCTCACGGGCGCGGTCAAGAAAAGTTGCCATCAAGTCAGCGTAATGCTCCTGCACTCTGAGCGTGTTCCGCAGACATTCTGGTTGTTCATGAATCTCCTTCAGCATAAAGTGCGTGTAACCTTGTTTGACAGCCATTTCAGGTGTCCAGTCAATGATTTTGGGTTCGCGTGTGACGATGTTTGAGTCAGCGATTTTCTTGATTTCAACGCCTGTCGATGAAAGGGTGACGAGTTCTCCATCTTCTACGATGATTGCCTTGTTGGTTAAGGGCAAAAACGCGGGAATGTCCGATGCAAAATACACGGCATTTTCGTTCATTCCGATTGCAAGTGGGCTCTCATTTCGTGCGCATACTATCTTGTCAGGCTCCTTTGTAGATATGACAGCTATTGCATAGGATCCCTGAAGCCTTTTCACGGCTTCGAGAACGGCGTCTACAAGACCTAGAGACGAATTCTTCTTCATGACCTCCTCTATGAGGTGAGGTACAACTTCAGTGTCTGTTTTTGACTTGAAAACGTGCCCATGATTCTCAAGTTCTGACTGTAACTCAGCAAAATTCTCTATAATTCCGTTGTGTACAACGGCTATTTGATCGTTGCAGTCGACGTGGGGGTGAGCATTAACCTGCAAGGGTGCGCCGTGGGTTGCCCATCTCGTGTGGCCGATGCCGACGTTTCCGGGAAGGTCATCCAAGTTTCGGATTCTGTGGACGTCATCTATTTTTCCCTGATCTTTTTTCACGTAGAGCTTGGCTTCAAATATGGTGGCTTCACCAACGGAGTCGTAGCCTCGATATTCAAGCCTTTTCAAACCTGCGTGTATCGAGGGCGCAACGTTCTTGTCTTTCAAGATGCAGCCGAATATTCCGCACATTTCTGGGTCTCATCTCTTTCTGTAAGCCGTATCCAGATACTTTCAGCGCTAATAAGCATTGTTAGGAGAAAGATTTTAGGCCTAAAAAGTTCTTGAGGCTTTTCTACATTGAAATGCGGCTTAATCTGCGCAATCTTGGTTGTTTTTTTGTCAACTCTTAACAGAAATTTTGTAATGGTCTTTGCGGGAAACCGCTTTTCTAGCTGGCCGAGTTTTTGCCTTACCCTGATAAAGTTTTTAATAATAGGCATGCTTCTATGTTTACGGAGAATATGGGCAAAGAATTGCTGCTTCGTGAGGACGACGAGAAGCAGGAAGTCAAGGAGATTGCTATAGTCAAGGATCCGCAAAAGCTAAAGATGATGCTGGACAAGCTGAGCTGGAAGATTCTGGTCATGCTTTCCGAGAGGGAAATGTACCCCTTGGAAATAGCCAGGGCTCTGAAGATGCACGAACAGAAGGCGTACTATCATGTTAGGAAATTGGCGAAGGCTGGAGCCATAGTTGTTGCGAGGGAAGAGGAAAAGAAAGGTGCGATAGCGAAATATTACAAGGCAGCTTCGTCGGCCTTTGGAATAGAGCTTCCGCGAGAGTATAGAACAATCAAGAAGCTTCCGCTTTTGGGCATGGAGGAGCAAATCCAAAAGTTCTTTAAGGAATTCATTAGGGAAGACGGGGCGTTTGAAGGGAAAATAGTTGTGGGCAGCCCGATGCCTCACGGGCCCTTTAACACAAGCGCTAGGGACGGTCACTATGCTTCTCACTTGACATTCTTCATAGGACAGTTTGCAAAGATGCCTGAGGAGTTCGCGATCAAGCTTGATGTGGACGTGAAGGCTGAGAAAGAGGAAAAGAACAACCTCATTCTCGTAGGCGGGCCTGGAACGAACCTGCTAGCGCAAGAGGTGAACGAGTACATGCCTATAAGGTTTAACATGCAACCTTCCGAAGAAGGTTTCCTGTTCGGAGGGCTCGTGTCCAGGAAGACCTCGCGTGTCTACACCGCGGACACGGTTGGCATAATGGCCAAGATAGTGAATCCTTGGGACAAGGGGAAACAAATAATGATTTTGGCTGGAAACAAGGCGGTGGGAACGAAAGCCTGCGTGTTGGCCCTGACGAACTTTTGGAAGAAGACGTTGAAGGGCTACAATGGTGAAGGAACGTTTGCAAAAGTGATTCAGGGCTTTGATTTGGACGGCGATGGAAAGGTCGACTCGATAGAGGTTCTTGAATAGCTTGCATTCCGCTGGGCTGAAAGAGACAATTCTGGCTCGCGGTCATGAGAATGTCTTGGCTGCGCATAGGACGACTTTTGAGATTACTAAAGAAGCGAATCTGTCAAAAAGGGGCAACTGTGTTATTGCAGTGTCGGCAGACAAGGCCTTGAATGATTTGGGTTTTGAGTTTAAAGAAGGTCTTCGGAAGAATGATTCGAGGATTTCGATCTTGATTGAAGTTGGAGGCGTTGCTGAGACGGTGAATGCATCTGGAAATTCGAAGCTGATCTTAGATCATCCGGCTGACATTGTTGTAAGAAAAGGCGGTCACATCAGCGATCGGACGCTGGCGATTGGAGCGGACAAGGCGGCGTGTGATCTGTCAAGAAAGCTCGTTGAAGAATTGAAAAGTCCGAAGAAGACCGTAAAGATCACAATGACTCTTAGGACGCAATGAATTCAGGTTGTCGTTTCTGTCGTTCTTTATTCTGTCAAGAGCTGTACAGAGTGCTAGGACTGCTAGAATGATAGCGAGTAACTAGGTTCTAATCCATTCCATCCCTAGGCTTGACTCGTCCACTATGATCATTGTTGATGTTGACCTGACATTCTCAAGCTTTCTAATGCCGAAGGCCACGATTTGGTTAAGCTTGTCTATTGTGTCTGCTTTTATTCTTGCAACTATGTCGTACATTCCGTAGACGGCAAAGGCTTCTTCGACGCCTTCAACTTTTTTCAGAGCTCTCAACACATCCGCTTCAGAACCAATCTCCACGTTTATCAACACAAGCGCTGCAGGCATTCGAATCCCTTCACAATCATGTTTTACCTGAACGAACCGATAACGTTTTCGTTTCAGGTCTACTCTGTCTGAAAATGCGTCTTTGCGTGCCATGTTGCTGAATCTTGACGTCCAAGACAACTTGAAACTCGTGGGGAGCAGTTTCTCGGACAGTTCTGGCGTACAATATTTCTACCGTTTGCCTTCCAGTATTTTCAACAGTTGTTGCAAAATTCCGCTTCACCTTTTCCAAAGAATCGGAGGCATTGGTAAAGCTATAGAAGTGGATGATACCGCCTACCGGCTTCAAAGCCTTGCATGCAGCATCCACAAACTCGATGGCCTTTTCTGGCAAGTTCATGATCACGCGATCTGCAATGCCTGCGAGCTTACTGTTGACAACCTGTTCAGCGTCTCCCAAGATGAAATGAACTCTTCCAAAGACTCTGTTGAGTCTTGCATTCTCTTTGAGATATTCAATCGCGTGCGGGTTGACATCTATTGCGTAGACTTTCACGTCTTGGTGCTTCTTGGCAATCGGTATTGCAAACGGTCCAATTCCGGCGAATAGATCTATGACTGTTTCGCCTTCCTTGACTAGTGATGCAACCCTGTTGTGCTCGTGCGCAAGTCTTGGAGAAAAATAGGCTTTAGCGAGGTCAACGTAGTACTTGCATCCGTATTCGTTGTGGACTGTTTCGGTCTTGGGCTTGCCAGCAATCACCTTGAACTCACGCAATCGGTAGGTTCCAGTGACTGTACCCGCTTTGGCAAGGACTGTCTGTACGTTTTGGTTCATTGTGAGAATCGCTTCGCCGATCACATCTTTGTGTGCCTCAAGTTCCGGCGGGACTTCAATTATGGCTATATCACCGACAAAATCTATCGCGCGCGGAAGACTGGCCAACAAGTGTGGAGGCAATTTGTCTTTAAGCAATTCGATGAGAGACGGCTTTGGCTTATTCCTTTCTGGAAAAACACGTGTCGTGATTTCCAGATCAGAAATCTGATTTTCAAGAGTTTCCAGAAGATCTTCTGATGGTCGATTGGCGATGGGGAGGTAAACAGATTCTTCGTCTGATTGAATTTCAAGGTTCTTGTTGATGAGTCTCAGCTTACTGGCTAGCGCTATAGTCTTTTCACCTTGAGTCTTCGGTACCTTAATACACGTAGATTCGTCTTGCACGGAACCACCAGTTTTCAGTTCACTTTCTGTGCCGTAATTATCGTGTAGTACAGGGTCATTTCTGTGTTAGTCAGTTCATACTGGGTTCTCGCGTCGGTAGGCGCGTTTCGTATGAATCGATGAAGTCTCTTGGGTGTAATGCGAAAGTATCGGCCTTTGTCTTCTATAAGTGATTGGTAGGATTTTTTGTATGCGATGGTTTTGATTTTGATAATGTGGAATCCGCAAGCTTTCATTAGTTTTCTTATTTCTGTCGGTTTATAGTATCTTGAGTGTGCCTTGGAGAGGATTCGTTCCAGTGTTTCCAAGAATTCCTGGTCGTCTGATTCGTGGATGGTCAAGTCGCCGTAAACGAAGGTGCCTTCCCTTTTCAGTAGTCTTGAGAGTCTCTTCAACATGTTGTCTTGGAACGTGAAATAGTGCATGGTGCTCATGCAGACTATTGCGTCGAAGGCCTCGTCAACAAAGGGGAGGTGTTCAGCGTCTCCGAGGATCAAGCTGAGGCATCGTTTGAAAGCGGACATTTTTGTGTTTGCCAGAGTGAGCATTTCTTTTGACAGGTCAAGTCCCACGAATTGCAGTTCAACCTCTTTCATCAGGGGCGGCGCGTTTCTGCCGCTTCCCACGCCGATTTCTAGGACAAGTTTGTTCTTTGGTGCTCCCAGAGCACTGAGAGTTAAGTCAATCACTTCGCTGCTGAAGCCTTGACTTGTTTTCCACGTTCTGCTCTTCTGTCTATCGTAATCCCTCGATCTTTTTGCATAGTATTCTTGAATGATCCTCTTGCGGACAACATTGTTCATCTGTTTTTCACTTTGGCCGGGTTTGCTAATGTTAACTCAGAGATAAGGATTTATTTTTTTCACCAGTCTCTTGACCACAAAGTTTAACCGTCATATTTACACTGCTAGCTAAGGTTTGTGAGGCTGGGGTCTTGGAAGCCATAGTCACGGAAGGTTTGACCAAGTATTACGGCAAGATTTTGGCTTTGAGCGACTTAAACCTCAAAATAGACGCTGGCCACTCTGTTGGGTTTTTAGGCCCGAACGGTGCCGGAAAGTCCACGACGATTAAAATATTGTGCAATTTGATTCGGCCTTCACGGGGAAAAGCTCTCATTATGGGGCATGATGCGATTGCGGAGTCAATAAGTGCCCTGAAAAATGTTGGTGCTCTGGTCGAGACACCAGAATTCTACTCATATTTGACCCCTATTGAGACTCTGAGTTATCTCGGGAAGCTCCGGGGCATCGCGGATCACGATCTAAAACCGAGAATCCAAAAAGTGCTTGAAACCGTCAAGCTTTCTGAGTGGTCGTCCACGAAAATCGGAAAGTTCTCTCGTGGCATGAAGCAGAGGCTCGGCATTGCTCAGGCAATACTGCATGACCCTCCGATTCTGATCTTGGATGAACCCGCGTTGGGCCTTGACCCGCGTGGAACGTTTGAAATGAGAGAAATCATTAATGGCATGGTGAAGGAAGGAAAGACTGTTTTTCTAGCGTCGCACATGCTTCACGAAGTGCGAGAAACGTGCGACAGAGTCGCTTTGCTGGACAAAGGCAAATTGCTTGCTTATGACAGGATTGACAACCTTGAAGTCATCTTTAAAGCGCGAAGAATCCACGTTGAACTCCTGCAGCCGTTGGCTCCAAGCCAGATTGACAAGATAAGAAAAATGGAAAAAGTGCGAATGGTCACTGCTGAAGAGAAGGGTTTGACGATAGGTTTTGAGGGGGCAGAAGCTGAACAGGCGCAACTGCTAGCTGTGCTCGTCAAGGAAATGAATCTTCCAGTTGTGTCTTTCAGTCCTTCGCTAGAAGCCTTGGAGGAGGTTTACCTTCAACTCATTAAGGAGGGAAACTGATAATGGCCGTGAGTGAACGCGCTGACGTTGGTACCTTGAAGCAGATAGGGGTCGTAACGCGGTACGAGATCCTGAAATATCTGAGAAGGAGGCGTCTTTTCGCTGTGCTTATTATCGCGGTTCTGACTGGTCTTCTATTGATACTTGTACCTTACGCTCTGAACGTCACTGTGCCGAAAGAAGCCAAGCAGTGGGCCTACACGTTTTTTAGCTTTGCAGGGACATTGATAGTGGTTGTAGGTGCCTTCTTCGCAGGCGACGCTATTGCGTCCGAGTTTGAACACAAGACGGGCTACGTGCTTTTTCCAAATCCCGTGAAGCGGACCTCATTGGTGCTCGGAAAGTTCGTCGCGGGCTTCGTATCAGGGCTGTTTCCCATCGGGCTCTATTATCTACTAGGAGCTGCAGGTCTGTTGAGCATTTATCGTGCGGTCCCGCTCGAGATAGGTGCTTCCTTTATGTACGCGCTCCTGTATCTCCTCTGCGTTCTTGGCGTGACCTTTCTGTTCAGCGCCGTTCTGAAAAGCAGCATGGCCGCAACTCTTCTGTCTTTCTTCATGTTTATCTTGATCCTGCAGATCGCGAGTTCGGTGATAACGCTTGCCGCAATTGAACCTTGGTACATGCCAAACTACGCTTCAGGGTCGATTATTCAGGTCATCGATCCGCACCAAGACATGATTCTGCAAATTCCGGGGAGCCCGTTGAAAATCTATCAATTCTATCCGAAGTTTCCAGTCAGCATAATTGTTCAAGCCATCTATTTCGGCGTCGCCCTTGTACTGAGCATGGTCGTTGTTAACAGGAAAGAGATGGCATAGGCTCTGGCGGATGCCAGGCTCTTGAGTGCTTCGACACTCAGCCGACCTTTTCTAACTTGAACAGTCTACCAGCTTTCAAAATATTGAATCTGGTGTTTAGAATTCTTTCAGCAACCCAGATGTTTGTCTGCAAATGCTCCGTGAGTGTTCGGGTCAAATACACTGAATTGCCTTTGGCTAAAGCTATGTATGGGACGAGCAAGTCGGCCATGTGCACGTCAACCGTAGGCTTGGGCGAAATCTCTGCAAACAGCTTTTCGGCTGCTTCCTTACCGACGGTTTCGCTTGCTTTCCGGAGTTCCCCAATTGCGTCGGCGCCTACAACTACATTTGTGTCAGTTTCAGCCCACAAGACGAGGGAACTACCCCTTTGTAGAGAGTTTGACTCGTCGTTTATTATCTGAATGTCCGCTTTGAAACCTCTTTCGTTCAGATAGTCATTTGCTGCTTTTGCTTGCCGTTCGGCAACCTTTCTTTCCGCTAGAAATGTGCAAACAGAAACCCCTCTTATCGCTTTTATTTTGCCAAAGTTTTCCAAACGTAAAGACTTAAGAAACTTACAAGGTTCCACGCTCACCGTTACTTCTCCATTTCCTTTTGGATAGTAGCCATACTTCTGAACAGTCAGGGTTGCGTTGAGTCCTATGCGTTGGAGCGTTGGCAAAAGCACGAAACGCAAGTAATTGATTGTCGGTGAATGGGAAACGTCCGTTCCGCCCTTCGAAACGTGTAAGTTGACGGAGCTTTCGGCGTAGGCACAGATCGGCAACACGGTCATCAGGAGCATCGGGATGCTTCCAGCGGTGCCTATTTCAGCCTCAATCTTGCCGCCTTTCACTCTCTTAGGTGTAAACCAGAGTTCACGTGAGTCAACTTCTGCACCTTCAAGTTCAGCGTCACAAAGTCTGGCGGCTGTCAAGACTGCCTCTAGGTGTTGAGGTCTCAGACCTGGTTGCGGCCGGTTCTGTCTGATGTTATAGATGTGCGACGGCTGTTCAATTATGGCGGATAAGGCCACGGCAAGTCTGAGAATCGTGCCACTGCCGCCCTTCTGGCTTCCGTCTATCTCGATCAAGCCGGGTGTGTTCTCCCTTTTTTACTGTTCTAGAAGAGTCAGAAACAATTAATAAATGCGTCAAGCATTAAGGTTTGGAAGGGAGAAGACTCATGAGCGTGGACAAAGAGAAAGTTGACGTTCTGATCAGAAGAGTCGACGAGCTTGTTGTGATTCTGAACGGGATCATGGAGGATCTGAGGCAGGTTTCGGCGTCCTTAAAGTCTCTGGCAGTTTCTCAGATAACTCAGCCGTTGACCGCCCCACCTTCACCGCGTCCGTCCCCCCCTCAGCCCATAGCTGGAATGCCTCAGAGCCCCGAAAGGTCAAAGGCAATGGAGGACATCAGAATGATGTTTCCAGACGATCTGGAGGGTCTTTTGAGTTTTGAGGAAAAGGACGAGTACATTGTAATCAAGCCTCGACAGTTTCTAGGTTCAGACAATTTCTCAAAGATCGCTTCCATAATTCGTGGGGCCGGAGGAGAATACATAAGCGCTGGGAAAGCGTCGCATTTTCGGTTGCCCAAAAAAGCAACTTAAGCGAGAATCATATTTCGTTGCTTAAAACAGACGGCTAGTACACGATTTCAAAGTCCTCAAATTCGCCCGAGTAACGTTCCCGAGCAATATCCACGGTAGTCACTCTCGCACCCGGGGGACCATGCTTGCAAAACTCCACGAGTCTTTCCACCTTTTCTTGTTCACCCTCGAAAACTGCTTCAACCCTGTCGTCTGGCAAGTTTCTGACCCAACCGTTTACGCCGTTTTTCTCAGCCTCATACTTAGTTTCTGATCTGAAGAATACCCCCTGCACTCTGCCGTTCACAAAGACGTGCGCCCTGACTTTCATGGTTCTTTCACTTTAACCTGACTCTCCACTCTGTGAACGTGTTGTATCAACGCTTGTTTTAAAAGATGTTTTACTCACCTCGTTATTGGTGGAAAGGTGTGCTGGACAACTCTGGTAAGTTGTTTGTTTACGCTTCAACCTTTACCTCTCGTCAGAAGCGTCTGAAATCCGTGAGCGTGGCTGCTGAGAAAATGGCTAGACTGTTGAAATTGAGCTTCGAAATAAAGACTTTCAACGAGCATTTCAAACCCATCTACGTCTACTACAAAAACGGCGATGAAGAACCTATCCCGATCTATTGCAGCAATGACGCTCAGTCTGACATACAGGAAGTCTACTCAGCTCTCAGGAACATGATGTTTGTGCTTTCCTTCCACCCGAAGCATTTCGCTCTGAGACATGTGAGAAAAGAAATCATCCAATTTTCGTAAATCTCAACGTCTGACTTTCGAGCTTTATCTCGTAGATCTGGTTTACGTCAAAATCTATTGCTAGACTCTCGTATTCCTGCTCAGTCAGGAACAAGATGACCTTAGGGACCGCCATTTCTCTTCCCGAAAACATCGGCAACTGTTGTTGCAGGGCTTGCATCACGTCTTGCACCACTTTGGCTTCGTCTGTCTGAGGTCTCATCACGAAGTTGGGAATCTGACGGTCCTCAATCAGCTCTATACGCTTTCCAAGGTTGCCGTCCAAATCACGAATTGACTCAATCTTGTGAACTCTAACACGAAACATGGCTTTTCACCACAGTAGAAGCTCCGACTGGTTTTATACTTTTCTTCTTAACAGACCTGAAGCCGTTTCAGAGGTTCGGTTCTAACCGGTCTTCGATAAGGCTGCATCAAGTGTCGACTGCGACCTGATGTCCTTCGGTTCCGAAACAGGGCCAGGAGTTGCTTGCAGTTTACGAAGAAATTCCAACTGTTGCTTGATCATTTCTGGGTCTCTGATTGGCAACTCTAAGACTTTCGGCGTGTCAAGGAATCTCGGATCTTTCACGAGAGCATGGAAAACCTGCAATCCCATTTTGCCTTTCCCGATCGCCGCGTGGCGGTCAACCTTTGATCCGAGCCCTGTCTTGGAATCGTTCAGATGAATCGCCTTCAACTTGTCCAATCCGATTGTCTCATCGAACCTTTTCAAGACTTCTTCACATCCGTCATAGCCGCGAAGGTCGTACCCAGCGGCGAAAGCGTGACACGTGTCAAAACACACTCCCAGCAACTGGTTCTCTCCGACTTTTTCAATAATGTAAGCCATCTCTTCGAAACGACTCCCCATAGCAGTTCCTTGACCGGCCATAGTTTCCAAAAGAATCTTGGCGGCGGAATCACTTGAGCTGTCTAAAACGTGGTTTAAGCCATCGATCAGGTGGTTGATCCCGGCCTTTTTACTTGAATTGCCATAGTATCCGGGGTGCAGCACCAGGAGATGGATTCCCAGATCATTGATGCGGGATAATTCAAAAGAAAGTCTGTCCCTCGACTTTTGTCTGGTAACATCTAGAGGTGAGGCCATGTTGACTATGAGCGGAACGTGCGCAACTATCTCCTTGACATTGCTTTTCTGCCATGCCGACTTGAAATTCGAGATCTCTTCAGAATGTAGCGCGGGCACGCTCCATCTGCGTGAAAGCGTGAAATATGTTTGCGCACATTCAAGGCCCCATTCCTCGGCGTACTGAAACATTGTTGCCGGGCCGCCTCGAGAAGGGTGAGTGGGTACGTTTGAACCAATCATAACCTTTAACCATCCTTTACCATGACAAAGCTACAGAAGCAATGGCGATTGGATCTATTCGGTTAAGAGTCGCTGAGACCTATTCCATCTCGATAGTTGCCGGCGGTTTAGGGGTGACATCGTAGTATACTGTTGACACGTTTGGGCAGATTTCAGCTATCTCTTCTCCAATCTTGTCCAATGTCGCCCACGGAATCTCAGAAACCGTTGCCGTCAAGAAGTCTTTGGTCTCAACAGATCTTATTCCTATAACGTATGACTTTTTCTCAGCCAGATCCTTCACCGCGTAGAACACCCTTGCGATGGCCGGGTTTTCGGTTATGATTCTTGCTTGAAGGAAGATCATGTTCCGAATGGCTGTTTGGTGAAGTTTCCCGTTCATCGTTTGAACCCTGATGCCCACTATCTCGCCGTAACGTCTCTTGCCTCCTTCCATTCCTGTGGCGTTGTCTGCGAAAACTTTCACTTGGACATTTCTCGATGGAACGTTGAGAACATGCGCCGTCGTTTCTTGAACACGCAGAGTCCTTGACGGTTGAGAACTTTCCTGGTTGTCGACAATCACGGCAAAGTATTGTCCCGGCTTGTGCTTTGCAAGCTCGTGTTCAACGATGGTTGTGGCTTTCTTCACGGTCTCCAACTTGTCAGGGCGGATCTCTCCTACCGCGCGAACCGACAAGCCTGGTCCTGGGAAGGGTTGCCGCTCAGAAAACTCGGATGGTAAGCCGAGGTGTCTGGCCACCATTCTAACTTGTTCCTTCAGGAGCGGGAGAAGAGGCTCAACAACCTTGAATCCGAACCGTTCCATGGGGTTTATGCCCATCTGCTCCAAGACGTTGTGCTGGGTTTTCACGCCTCCCACGGTTTCAATTATGTCGGCGCGTATCGTACCCTGAACAAGAATCTTGCAGCCCTCATTTTTCGCGGTTTCGCCTAAGACTTGATAGAAAGTTTCGCGAAACACCTTGCGCTTCTCTTCAGCATCCCTCAAGCCTTTCATGGCTTGCATGAAACGGTCTTGAACATTGACTATCTTGACAGGCACGTTGAAGGGCGATTTTGACAACGTGTCAGCCACGTGCTCGGGTTCACCTTGCCGCATGAAAGCGTCGTCAAGAATCACACAGACCAGATTCTCGCCTATCGCCTTGTGCGTTAGCACAGCGCACGTTGTGCTGTCAACACCGCCGGAGACAGCGACTAACGCCTTCTCGTTGCCAATGCTCTTTCTTGTCTCACTGGTTGCTTTTTCAACAAACTTTTTCGGGTCAAACGTTTCCAAAGCGGTCGCCACTCCTTTCAAACTGGTAGTTGATTTACTCTTTTACGATTTATAGGTTTCCCGCTGCAGAATATTGCTCACAAACTTTTCAAGTCGTCTCCGTTGAAAATTTCACTTTCGCTATTCACGCACTTCTGTAAAACAGTAGAGTCATGCGTGCCAAAGTGTGGAGCGACAAAACTGTAGCGGGTGCCAGACAGGCTTCAGCGTTGCAGGCTGTTGAAAATTTTATATTTGGAGCATGTTATATGCATAACATGTTTAGGGGGAAGTCGAATTGAAACTCGTGACAGTGCTGCTTCCTGAAGCTTATCTTGAAGGTTTAGACGAACTCGTGAGAGCGAACATGTATCCGAGTCGAAGCTCAGCGATCAGATCGTCGGTCAGAGATTTGCTGAAGAAAGAGCTGTGGGAAAGGCGGGGAAGATAGAGCCGGTGGGCAAGCGTCTGTTGACGTTGGGCTTGCTGATGTCCACTCTGTAGGTCTAGTGAAGGTTTATTAGCGAAGAGCAATCGATTCTTTTCAGGATGATTCCTTTTGACGAAAAGAGAATCCCATACCTGATACCCTTGCCCACGAAGCTCGCGAGTTTCCTTAGGGGCAAGGCGGTGAAGAACGTCTTAGAGATTGGTTGTGGTTATGGGCGAGCCTGTTTCTATTTGCGTGAGAACGACTATGAGATTGTTGGTGTTGACCTTGACAGAGTGCAGATTAAGTCAGCCTTGAGAGAAGCATCATCGCGTAGCATTAAGGGAGAAATGGGTTTCATAATCGGTGACGCTCGAATCTTGTGCCTTCGGGACTCGTCTTTTGACGCGGTCACAATGCTCGCCCTTCTCACGTTGGTTTCAGAATCTGGGAGGCCGAAGATACTGGACGAAGTTTGCAGAGTCCTTAAACCATCGGGCTACCTTTTCGTTGAGGAATTTGGCAGGACTTGGGAGAATCCGGTTTATGCAAGAAGGTATAGGAGCGACTTGAAAGTCACTGGCGAAATGGGCACTATCACTGTTAATGACGAAAGTGGCAGGATTCTCCATTTTGGGCATCACTTCACCCGCAAAGAATTGCGCAACCTTTTGAGAAGGTTCCGAATAATCAGTTTTGAAGAGAACGTGTTCACAAGCTATTATCACAAGAATTGGGTCAAGGGATACTCGATTCTCGCCCAGAAAGGAGGCAGGTAGAATCCCTTAGACCGGCTAGGATCTGGCTAGATCCCTGATTTTTCTGGCTGTGTCTGCGGGATTTTCTGCAAGGGTTATCTCGCGGCCCACAATAAGGTAACAAGCGCCGGCCCTCAGAGCAGCTTGAATTGTTCCGCCCTGAGCTCCTATTCCTGGTGAGTATATCGGAATATTCTTGCCTAGTATTCTGTGTACTTCTTTTATCTTTTCAGGGTACGTGGCGCCCACAACTGCGCCGTCTGCGCCGTATTTTAGAGCCTTTTTCGAGAAGGACACGTACTGCAGCATTTTTTGACCGGTTTCAGGATCGCATATCGTCTGTCCGTAGCCTTCAGTTGCTGCCTTGTGGCTCATGTAGACGAGGAGGATTACGCCGCGCTGCAGATCGCTTGCAACGTCAAAAATGGGCTTTAGTCCTTCCTCCCATCCTATGAAAGGATTGGCTATTAACGCGTCGAAGCCTGCAGAGTAGTAGTATTCTGCTATGATTTGGTTTGTTGCGCCGATGTCGTTCACTTTGCAGTCCATTATTGTCATCAATCCGGTGTCATGAGCTTTTTTGACAAGCTTTTGGACGCCGTCAAAAATGCTCAGTGGAAGAACCAGATGATGATTAAACTTTACAGCGCAAAGGTAGGGATGCACTTCCTCCAGAACATGTTCTGCTTTCGAGAACAGTTTGTCCCGGTTTTCAGGTTTCTCGAAGGGGAAGTCAAGCGCAAGAACAAGATTAGATTCTTTCCTTTTTGCTGTTTGCTCCATTTTGTCACGGAAAGACAGGCTCAAACACCTCTTTCTACTCATGCTTTGGGCTAAAAACTCTTTTGTTTCCAGAAGGACTCGAGGGCTGGCCTTCCGGTTGTTGTGGTGCGGTGCGGGCCCGTGCTGTATGAGAACGTTGTCAGGTGGATGAGCCCACAACGTTCGTAGCCCCCCCGTGTTTTTTCAGCCATCCATGTTGCCGCCATGTTGGAGGATCTCGTGGCACAGCTTGTGGCGAAGCGAAAGTGCGGTCCTTTATGCGGGCCCATGGCCAACGTTTGGTTCTCGTTGGTAGGAGAGCACTAAAGATTTAGTAAAATCCGCACAGCTCACTCTGGGACCGCGTGGCTTCACCAGACTGATGAATGTGTGGGATTGGATTCTGTTGTTGAAAGGGCAAAGGTCATTGCGCTGACCATATTGGAATGGTGTGGAACTAGCTAGATACTGTTGCAGTGGCATTTCCTCATACTACTGGTCTCGGCAGGCGCCAGGTTGTTGGGTTTACTGTTTTTCAGCTTATTCCTAGATCTCTGAGGGAAAGCTCTTCTTTCAGAGCCGACAAAAAAGCCTCCGTTCTTCGGTGCCTCTCTTCTGCAATTTTCTTGGCAGTTGTGGTGTTCAGCAAGCCATAGATCGCTAGGCCTTCCTCAAAACAATACTTCATTACGGTTTCGAATGGTTTTCTGCCGCCCCAGTGGAAGGCTCTCGTAATGCCCACCGCTCCTAACAAATCGATTTTGTCCGCGTCCCACACTATTCTTTCTTCCAATGTCTGCAGCCTGTTTCTAAACTCAAAAGGATGATGCAGTATTATCCTGAACAGCTTCTCGCCTTTTTCCTGAGGATAGCCGATTTCTTCCAGAATCTCTCTAGAGAGCTTTGCTCCCGTTTCGTTGTGAGGTTGGCCCAAAGTCCAGCCGATGTCGTGCAAGATAGTCCCGGCTTGAACGAGTTCTAGGTCGGCCTTTTCTTCCGAGGCTAGGAACGTCGCGATCTTTAACACTCGCTCGACATGCTCGTAAGAGTGTGCTGTTCCTTCCAACGGTGACATCATGCGCTTGATGATGTTTTCCAAGTTTTCTATTGGAGTCTGCATGACCTCACGGCTGCATGAGTGTGTTTTCTACACTAGATTTAAAAGTTAAACCTAATAAACCATGAAGTAAGCGCGTGGACACCAGGTGTGCCTGAATGAACTCAAGGGCAGTTCTAAGTGGCGAACTCCGCAGACTCGTAGAGTCGCGCATGGAAAGCAATCTTAAGGGAATAGAGGAAACGCTTCATCAGATATTTCAAGATCAAGAGTTGAGCTTGGACGATCTGAGGCAAACCATAAAGAGTCTTGAGGAGAGTTTCAACTTGCTGTCTCAAAAATGGAATCTACAGATACTCTACATACTGTTTCTCAGAGAGACTATAGGTTTTGGTGAATTGAAGAAAATTCTCGGCGTAAACTCCCGGACACTGTCCGACAAACTGAAAAGCCTCAGTCAGTCGGGATTCACTAACCGGTCAGTCGATCAGGGACCACCGTTGAGAGTAAAGTACTCACTTACGCCGCGAGGACGCAACACGATCCTTCTTGCACTACCCTTCCTGTACTATTCCAGTAGTAGCCTCACCTAGAACAAAGCACTCATGCAGAACCGCTCTCGAAGACTTCCACCGTTTTGATTTCTCCGCCAGAGACTTCGTTAATGTACGAAAGAGTCGTTTCGACCGCCTCTTTCAGCTGCCTTTCTGTTATTCCCGGAGCCCCGTATCCGATTATGACTGCATTTCTAGTTTGCGCAGTAATCTTTGTGTCGTCGGAGTCGCGGTAGGGGTAGATACATAATACTTGCTTTTCATCTGAAAGAACGAGCATTTTCTCCGTTAACGATATTGGTTCGTTTATGCCGATCCCGGTAAAGACTTCGCCGCTTCTCGCAAACCGGACCTGCAGTGGAGGGTGCAAGCGATCCCCGTCAAATCCGCTTATCGGAATTATGGTCTTCATCGAAGCCAAGTTGTAAGCGTCGACGACCGTTGATATGTTTGGAAGATCACTTCCGTGCAGAACTCTCCGCAGCAAGGCCTCGCCCGATGGTCTTGTTTTCGTCGGATCTATGCCGAGCTTCCAGTACAAGTCTCTGTAAGCCCTGACTATTGAGTCATCCTTCAGAGTCTCGATGTTGTATCTGGCTTTGACCTCTTCGTATGTCGCCTTCTTGAGCAATTGGATGTGCTCGTTATCTTTCTTCACGCAAACATTTTTGATCATTCCAATACAGATTGACAGTTCAGAAAGTCTGTTTGAGACATCCAAACCATAGCTGACAGACAGTTGCATGTTTGCCCTCTCTGGATGTAGTCATAAATAGCAGCCCAACCACTTTATGCGTTTCTACAAGGTCTCAGTAGATTGGCATACAATGCTATGCTGAAAATGACTAGATTTGAGATTGTGATATAGTCATATCCCGCATGGTTGAGACGTGTTTCGTCAAACGTTACGTATTTAAAAGTTCAGGCCAACTGTGTTTCTAAAGTTCGGGAAGACTACGCAAATGATTGGTGAGCTTGCGGCTTTGGGGGCGGCTATTAGCTGGACAATATCGGCAATGTCCTACGCGAAAGCATTGCAGAAGGCTAGGCCAGTCTCGGCGAATATTGTTCGTCTTGCGTGCACTTGTGGGCTTCTGCTTTTGTTCCTCGCAGTCGTCGGAAGATTTGGAGTTCTAATGGACTTGCCTCTGAACACCGTTCTTCTTGCTTGCCTCAGCGGTGTTATTGGTTTGGGTCTTGGTGATACTTTGTATATGTTGAGTCTGAAGAGTGTTGGCGTTGCGACCGCTGTGCCAATATCATGCACTTATCCATTGTTCAATCTCTTGTGGGCGGTTTTTCTAGTGGGTGAGCCGGTTACTTTGACGGTGGTTCTTGGAGCAGTTGTGATTTTCTTTGGGATATGGCTGCTGAGTCAGGGTGGAAGAATGGCCAACGTTCACACACAAAAGAAAGTCTTGACCAGAGGCGTGATCGCTGCTTTGGCAGCGGCTGTTTTGTGGTCCGTGAGTATAACGATGATTAACATAGCTGTGAAGGAAACCCCTGATCTGGATCATGCCTTAGCCATCAACACCTTCAGGATAATGGGAATTGCGGTTACGCTTTTAGCACTGTCTCCCCTGATTGACAGAAATCTAGGTTTCTTGAAGATGCAAAAGAAGACTTTGGTTCTGCTTATCGTCGGGGGCATCGTCGCGTTGGGTTTGGGATGGTTTTTCCTTGCTTACAGTTTCATAGGGACTTTGGAATCGCGGGCTGTGCCAATATCTTCGACCACGCCTCTCTTCTCAACCTTGGCCGCCATTGTTCTACTGCGTGAAAAGGTCACATCAAAAAGTGTCCTAGGCTCGGCAATGGTCGTGGTGGGCATTTTCCTGATTTTCGTCGTCTAGGAGACCTCTTTAACGGGTTGAGTGTAGGTTTTCATACTACCAGAAGTCGCGATGTCTCCTGCCCTGTACTATTCGCTTGTTTCGGGTTCTTTGCTCCGCCATATTTCCCTCTTTCTATAGGACTTCGGATCAGTATCGTAGCGCGCGCTAAACAGTGGTTGATCAGAATTTCAAAGTCGACCAGAACTGCAAGCAGGGCAAATGCTTGACTGCAGAAAGCGCATATCAATAGAGCAACTAGGCTAGTTCGATTCAAGAAGCGCGAGCTAACTCGCAAGGAAAAGCGTATGGCGATAGCTCATGCACAAAATCGCGCGCGTTATAATGGGGGAAAGGAACAGGAACTCTCTTGCTCGCTTCCAATGGAAAATGGGACGTAATCTTCTTGGTACTGGATTTGAAGAGTCAACGTGTACTCTAATGTGTGATAGTCTGTTGCGTCCCATTCAATTGGTCCCTCGATTTCGAGATAGTACCTTCCATCCGACGGAAGAGGCACCGAATATTTGCTGTGATTGACTGCTGTGCTATCCCATATTTTCTCGTAAGAGGTCGCCCACATAACAACCCGTTGACTTTCATTGAGGCTGAGGCTCCAAGGCTCTGAGCTTTTGTCAAGCGTTCCAACGTAAGCTATGCTCGGATGTATCATCTCTGCGTAGACGGCTAAGGATACGTGCGCTCCCTGTTCGATGGAATCAAGCAGTTCTATTTCGATTTCAAGTGTTGAGTTGTCTGCCAGACTGTCGAATGAATACACTTTTGTGTGTCCCAACGGTGCTGTAAGAGATGTGCAGCTAAGCTCGGATGATGTTTCGTTCTTGGCGAGCGCGGTTTTAATTGAACCGCTCACGCTGTACTTGTCTATCAGGCTTGAATACTGATTTCTGGGCACGCTCAGGTTCCAGTACTCGAAATAGAAAGTGGCTGACAACAAGACGATTCCGATTGTCAGTGCAGCCACTAGCAGCTTCCATTTCTTGGGCGAAAATGAAACGTGCAAGGGAATGTTCAACGGTTCTTCCACTTGTTTCATCGTGGAAACGGCGGTCTTTCCAAGTGATGACAGCGCGTACTTTCCGTCATCAGTTTTGAGGAGGAGGCTTCCTAGACCTTCTAAGTGATAGGTCAAATGAGAGCTTTCTATGTCAAGTGTTCTCTGCAAGTCTGAAAAATTCTGTGGCCCTGCAGAAAGGATTCTCAGTATCTTCCTACGAATCGGGTGTCTCAAAGATGTGAAAACCGTCGAATAGGTTTCTTCTTCAAAGTCAACCATTGTCCTTCAGTAAATACCTGTCGCAAGGCGTGAGTTAAGTGTTTTCGTAAAGAAACCTTTACGAAGGACATACGCGCGCGTTATCCGACCTGCGAAGAAGAGAGCTTCAGTACACAAGAGTAGTCAAAGGAGTCTAGATATCTTCTAGCTGATGCCCACTCGTTGAATTATCCGAGTATTGCTTGCATAGAGGAGTGAAGCGTTGATCAACGTTAGTCAACAGTGATCTTTAATAAGCAAGAATGATACTACTTGTTGCGATGTATGAACTAAGGAGGACTACTGACGAAAAGCAAACTGACTATTGAGGAAGTTGCTCGCCTCTTAGACGTATCCACTTCAACTGTGAGACGCTGGATAAGAAGTGGGAAATTGGAAGGCCAAAAAGCAGGAGCTCAATGGCGATTTGACCACGATTCAGTTGAGGAATCCTTCGAGCAAGGGATGCTCTCAGGCGGAAGTGGACAAGTATCAAGCTTGCTTGAAGTCAAACAACGAGAACTCCGAGAAGATGAAAGGCTACAGATAATACGGTGGAAAGAAGTCGTCGTCGACTATCTTGAGCGAATGCGCCCTTCGCATGTAGTTGCTGTCGATCGACGCGGAGCGAAATTGTGGGACGTAATGAGAATAGAAGGTTACAGATGGGGAGGCAATTTATGGCATAGTACAGTTATTGATCTGATGCCTCCTAAAGAGCAGAGTAGACTGTTTAACCAGAAGACAGTGTTGCTCTTCGATGATCTTTTAGAGCGAGGAAAAACAATTGGGGATCTGCGGAACAGGTTCGAATCTGTTGGCGCGAATGTACTAGGTCTGGTTTGTGTAAGGAATGTCTCGAGCTTAGACAGAGGTAAACAAATTGAGACAGAAGCTTATTCATGCGAAGATGTTGATGAAAGGAGTTTCTCTGAACGAGTAACCCTTATTTCACATCTGGTTTCCATTTTCGAGCCTCCGCTCGATGTGGACCACCTTATAGTGAAGGCGAAGCTTGCTTCTGGGCTTACTGTGGAAAACATCCTTGATCGTTTGCCAAAATGGGGACAAGCTTTCATAGTCTGGCATCCAAAGGAAAAGGAGGAATATCTTGCAGTAACGCTTGATCGTCCACAATTTCTGAACATTGACAGCATCAACGTCCCCAAAGGCTTCTCAGTTGGGTGGGCGGCGCCGTGCAAGGTTAGGTTCTATATTCTACCAGAAGACGGAACGTGCTACTGCTCATTCATAGCCTATC